>JAAIGF010242780.1_pt1 | contig 71475 bp, 67 predicted proteins | sample 6487441 | NCBI WGS metagenome assembly JAAIGF01 (sample SAMN13974129, study PRJNA590717) | phyllosphere metagenome | biome: pepper field; feature: multiple bacterial spot infested pepper fields; material: pepper leaves; isolation source: leaves from pepper fields | host: Capsicum annuum ...
CTTATGCCCTGATCCTTGACCATCTTGGCGACTTCCAGCTTGAAGCTGGGATCAAAGCTTCTGTTCTTCTTGCTCATGCAGACTCCTCAGTAGGTGTAGTTTCCCCTATTGAGGTGTCCGGAGCCATTAAACCAGCACACTAGTGCTCAAGCACCAACGGATACAACGACACCACCAGCAAAACCGCCATCACGCCATTGAAGATCCGCAGCTTCAGGGGGTCGCGCAAGACGTTGCGCAGCAAGCTGCCGAATCCGGCCCAGATGCAGATGCAAGGCAGGCCAATCAGTGCAAATACCGCAGCAATGACCAGCACATTGATGAAATACCCTTCCACTGGCGTGTAGGTGCTGATCGCACCGATTGCCATGACCCACGCCTTGGGATTGACCCATTGGAATAACGCCGCAGCGAAAAAGCCCAGGGGTTCGCCACGCTGTTCATCGGAGTCGGAGGCCGGACCCGAGGTCGCGATTTTCCAGGCCAGATACAGCAGATAGGCCGCGCCCACATAACGCAGGATGGTGTAGAGCACAGGCCAGGTCTTGAACAGGCCGCCCAGACCAAAACCCACCGCCATTATCAGCACGAAAAAGCCGATACTGATCCCCGCCATATGCGGGATGCTACGTTGGAAACCGAAGTTGACGCCCGAGGCCAGCAGCATCGTATTGTTGGGGCCAGGGGTCACGGAAGCGACGAACGCAAACAATGCGAAAGCCAGCAGCAGATCGAAAGAGAAGAACATCGCACTGTCCAGAAGAGGGTGAAGTCAGGCGGTCACCCTAACGGAGCATCACCTGCAAACACACGGACAGTGGGAGAAACTTTTACCAGTACAGTTTTATGAAAAATCGATTTCTGTAAAATTGTTAAGCCACTTTCAACCGCGACCACCCTCCAACAAGGCTCCACGGTCAACGCTCGTTTCACCCGTTTTATCAAACTGGCGAATCTGCTGAATGGCAGGATCGGCCATCAGTTGCGCTTTACGCGCCTGATACTCGTCAAACGACAGGCCGCGACGGTTCAGGTCTTCGAGTGCCAGTTGATGAGTTTCCTCGGCAGTGTAGGGACGCAGTTCGACAGCGTGATGAGTGGAACAGCCGCCCAGCAGCACAGCGCTGAAGAACACGACAAGACCAAGAGCAAAAACATGATTCATGGGAGCCTCCAGACTGACTCGCTTTCGGGAATGAACAAAGGTTAATCCCGGGCTCCCTGAGGCAAAAATCATCCATCGTGATAGTAGCTATCGACCTTTTCGGCGTACTGGATCAATACCTCACGCAGCGCTTGGGCCGCCGCAGACAGTTTGTGATCGGCCAGCGTCATCAGGCCGATGCGCCGCTCGATGCGCGGCTCCACCAGAGCAATGCAGCGGGCACCCAATTCCTGCATCTGTTCCATGCACAACGCAGGCACGGCACTGACGCCCAGACCATTGGCGACCATACGGCCGATGGTGGACAACTGATGACTCTCGAAAGCCACCGAAAGCTTGCCGTGCTGTGTTGCAATCGCCTCTTCCAGCAGCAGACGCACGGCCGAAGGACGTTGCAGGGCAATGAAATCCTCGCGCAACAGCTCCTGCCAGGTCAGTTGCCTGCGCCGGGCAAGTGGCGAATCCGCGGCGACCACGGCAACAAAACGGTCCATGTAGAACGGCGTGAAGACCAGCGAATTGCCCGACTCTGGCTCGAAACCGATGCCCAGTTCGACCCGGCGATGGCGCACCATTTCCACCACCTGCTCGTTGATCACGTCATGCACCGCCACGTTGACCCGTGGATAACGCTCGCGAAAGACCTTCAATGCGCCCGGCAGCCGATTACCTGCAAACGAAGGCATCGCCGCCACCGACACTTTGCCCATCTGCAGCGTGAAGCGCTGGCGCAGCAGTTCTTCGGTGTTGTCCCAATCGGCCAGCAGCTGACGCGCCAGCGGCAGCAGGGTTTCGCCTTCCGGGGTCAGACTGACCGTGCGCGTGGTACGCGTGAGCAGTTGTCCGCCAAGGTCATCCTCCAGGCTCTTGATGGTCAGGCTCAGGGCCGGCTGCGACAAATGCAGTCGCTCTCCGGCCTGGGCAAAGCTCAGGCACTGGGCAACCGCCAGAAACGCCCGAAGCTGTTTGACGTTCATATATTTGCTTTTCTTATCAATTCATCAGAAAAACAAAATTAACAAATCACTGATCGAGAGAGAAGATGCAGGTACAACGGTCCTTGACGATCAACAATAAAAAAGGCGAATCATCATGGCTGGACTCGATAAACGTGTCGCGACCTATGAAGAGGCCCTTGCCGGCCTGACCGACGACATGACAGTTTTGTGCGGCGGCTTCGGTCTGTGCGGCATCCCGGAAAACCTCATTGCGCAGATCAAGCGCATGGGCATCAAGGGCCTGACGGTGGTTTCCAACAATTGCGGCGTCGATGGCTTCGGCCTGGGCATCCTGCTGGAAGATCGCCAGATCCGGAAAATGATCTCCTCCTATGTCGGCGAAAATGCGTTGTTCGAGCGGCAGTTGCTCAGCGGCGAGCTGGAAGTCGAACTCACGCCCCAAGGCACACTGGCAGAAAAACTGCGTGCAGGCGGTGCCGGTATCCCCGCGTTCTACACCGCAACCGGCTACGGAACCCCGGTTGCCGAAGGCAAGGAAACCCGCCAGTTCAACGGGCGCAATGTCATTCTGGAAGAAGCCATCACCGGCGACTTCGCCCTGATACGAGGCTGGAAAGCCGACCACTTCGGTAACGTGATCTATCGCCATACTGCGCAGAACTTCAATCCGGTAGTCGCCACGGCAGGCCGGATCACCGTGGTCGAAGTCGAGGAAATCGTCGAGCCGGGCGTGCTGCTGCCCACCCAGATCCACACGCCGGGCATTTATGTCGATCGGGTGATTCAGGGCACTTTCGAGAAACGCATCGAACAGCGCACGGTCAGGAAGTCCTGAGTTCGTCGCATTTACGGGCGTTTCCTCAAGACAGGAAGCGGCGCATAACAAAAAAGAGAATTCAGACCATGGCACTTTCCCGCGAACAAATGGCTCAACGTGTCGCCCGCGAATTGAAAGACGGTTATTACGTCAATCTGGGCATCGGTATCCCGACGCTGGTGGCCAACTACGTCCCCAAAGACATCGACGTGATGCTGCAATCGGAAAACGGCCTGCTGGGCATGGGCGAGTTTCCGACCGAAGAAACCATCGATGCCGACATGATCAACGCTGGCAAACAGACGGTGACCGCCCGCATCGGGGCCTCGATTTTCTCTTCGGCCGAATCCTTCGCCATGATCCGTGGCGGCCATGTGGATCTGACGGTACTCGGAGCCTTTGAAGTAGATGTCGAGGGCAATATCGCGTCCTGGATGATCCCCGGCAAGCTGGTCAAGGGCATGGGGGGCGCGATGGACCTTGTGGCAGGTGCGGAAAATATCATCGTCACCATGACCCATGCTTCCAAAGACGGCGAATCCAAACTGCTGCCCCGCTGCAGCCTGCCACTGACCGGTGCCGCTTGTATCCGCCGGGTACTCACCGATCTTGCGTATCTGGAGATCGAAAACGGGGCCTTCATTCTGCGCGAGCGTGCGCCGGGCGTCAGTGTGGAAGAGATCGTAGCCAAAACCGCAGGCAAGCTGATCGTGCCGGATGATGTGATTGAAATGTCTTTTCCATCGCCATGATTCATGGCCCTCGCCCTTAGCGGGCCGCTATTTTTACAGCGGCCCGCTACATGACATGAAATATTGAAACCTGAAAAACAGATCAACTTAATTAGTGGCGCATAGCCACTGATGTCATTTATATCCCCTCCTCGAGAATACTTGTCTAAAGTGTCATGACCGGAGCACGGAAACGTCGCCAGAGGTCTGACTGCGTTGGCTTTCAGAACAATAGACATGTACTTCCCGCTCCTCTGCTACATCGCAGGCTCAGCCGAAAACATCGTTGTCCAACCTGTTTATGGAGTTTGAATGTCAAACCGGCAGAGACTGTCATCGGCCTCACGAATACAGCCCATCAGAAACAAGAATTGGCTTATCACCATCCATAAAAGTAAAACTGACCAGAAGAGGAACCCAATTGATGAATGTATTAACCGCTATTGCTCTGAGTCTGGCCGCTGGTTTTGCAGTTCCGCTGCAGGCGGGCACAAATGCCAGGCTGGGCACATTACTGGGGCATCCCTTATGGGCTACAACTGTTTCGCTTCTGGTCAGTCTGATTGCGGTATTCGCAGTCCTATTGATATTCAAAGTTGAAAAGCCGAACACCACGGCTTTACAAAGTGCGCCCTGGTGGGCCTGGCTGGGTGGAGTAGCCGGTGTTTTCTATATCACCATTGCATTGTTGATGGCCCCTCGACTGGGAACACTCAACTTCATGATGGCGGTTATTGTGGGACAACTGGTTATTTCATTATTGATCGATTACTTCGGACTGGTGGGTCTCCCACGCAGACCTGTCAACATTCAGAAGTTGTTCGGCGTTCTCGTTGTCATTATCGGCTTCTTGATTACTACACGCAGTTAATCCGAAGCCTTGGATTTTCACCACATAAAGGAAGTTAACAATGGCCGGTCAATCCGCAGCATATGATTCAATTGGCGAACGCTTCGAAGCGTTCACAGACAGCGCATCACAGCGTTCCGTCGAGACTCAAACCTTCTTTCACATGATGGGAGATGTGAAAGGCAAGTCCGTACTGGATCTGGCCTGTGGCTTCGGCTTTTTTGGCCGGGAGCTGTATCGCCAGGGAGCCAGCAAGGTAGTGGGCGTCGATATCTCCTCCTCGATGATCGAACTGGCCCGCAAGGAATCCGCTCGTAACAACGAAGCCATCGAATATATGGTTTCCAATGTTGCGGACATGGGGACATTGCCACAAGGGCCCTTTGACCGGGTCAGCGCGGCCTGGCTGTTCAACTATGCGCAATCGATCGACGAACTGGAAAAAATGTTTGCGGTGGTGGCCAAGAATCTCAAGCCCGGAGGCAGGCTGATTGCCTATACCGTTGATCCCGGCTTTCAACTGGCACAAGGAAATTTCACAAAATACGGTGTCCATGTGCTCAACGAGCAGCCTCACAAGGGCGGTTTTCGTTGTGACGCAGAGTTCGTCACCCAGCCACCCAGCGCCTTCACCTTCTATCGCTGGAGTCGCGAGGCTTACGAAACCGCACTGTCCAAGGCCGGTTTTTCTACCTTCGAGTGGCAGAAGCCGATCATCTCAAAAGCCAATCGTGACAAATTCCCCGCCGGTTACTGGGATGACTTCGAGCGCAACTGCCTGCAGACCGGCCTGGTCTGTACACGCTAGCGATCCGACTCGCAGCCCCTCAGACGGGGCTGGCGATACTCCGTGATTCCCGCAGGAGATACGTCTCAAATGGCGAAAAATCATTCATTCACCCACTGGCCGGTCTTTGAAGGAGCACTGACTTCTCAGATGACCGACAGGTATCTGATGGGACTGCCCGAGCACTTTCAGCAGACCCGGAACATGTCGCTGCCTCTGGCGACCTGGAAACTGCTGGCTCAGGAGCCCACGGATCGGCTGATCGAGCGTCTTCAGGACCCTGAAGCCACACTGCAGGTCCGACTGGCAGCCGGCAAATTGCTTGCGCAGACCGTGGACACACGCATCAACGTATTCGACCCGCAGATGATTGATATCAGAGGCGGCAAGGTGTCCACAGGACTGGCGGCCGATGAGGTCGATGCGGTCATGCAGGAAATGAGCGGGCTTGGGCTTGATCGATCCTGGATCGAAAAGGAAGTACCTCGCCACGCGGTGACACTCCAGCCCTACCGTATCGGCAAGTTTCCGGTCACCAACCTGGAATACCGGGCGTTTCTGGAAGACTCGCAGCAACCCCGGATCCCGGATAACTGGCTTTTCGGGCAGTTTCCAACGGATCGGGCCAATCACCCGGTATTCGGCTTGACCGTCGAGGATGTCGAAGCCTACATCGACTGGCTCAACAGCCATACCGGACGTCAATTCCGTCTGCCACTGGAAGCGGAATGGGAATACGCCGCGGCCGGCCCCAGGAATCTGGTCTTTCCGTGGGGCAACAGCTTCCTGCCCGACCATTGCAATACGGCAGAGCTGGGGCTGTTCACCACCTCCCCCATCGGTGCATTCAGCCAGGGTGCCTCCGCGTTCGGCTGCATGGACATGGCAGGCAATGTCGAAGAATACGTCGCCGACGATTACGCCCCCTACCCCGGCGGTCAGGCGATCGAAGACGACCTGGTTACCGTTGTAGGAACTCATCGCGTCGCCAGAGGCGGGAGCTTCACCCGCTTCAGAGATCTGGCACGTAATTGCCGACGCCACGGCAAATACCCTCGTCCCATCTATGTCATGGGGTTTCGCCTTGCAGAAACACCTTCGACTTGAACCATTGCCCAAGTGCGCCATAAAAAAAATAGCCTCATCACACAGTAAGAAGGTTAATCATGAAAACTGTCAAAGTGCGTAATAAAGTTGATATTCCTCTCAATGAAGGTCAATGCCCTGGCACGTTTTTCACTTTTAGCGGACTCGATCCGAAACATGAACACATTTTGATCAAACTGGGACCCGACCGCCCGGAAAGTCCACTGGTACGTATCCATTCCGAATGCCTGACCGGCGATGTCTTCAGTTCCCAACGCTGCGATTGCGGACCTCAATTGACCGAGTCCATCAATCGCATGCATAAAGAAGGCGGCTATCTTATTTATTTGCGTCAGGAAGGACGCGGTATCGGCTTGTATGCAAAGCTTGAAGCCTATCGACTTCAAGATACGGGCCTGGATACATTTGAAGCCAATACACACCTCAGTTTTCCGGAAGATGATCGGGACTTTTCGCTGGCGGCCAGCATGTTGAAAGCCGTGGGCATTACTGATTGCCGTATCATTACCAACAACCCCGAAAAAGTGTCGGCTCTGGAATCAAACGGCATACATGTTTCAGACGTCATTCCTACTGGCGTCTTCATCACCGAACATAACCGAAACTATCTGCAGGCCAAGATCGACAAGAAACAACACCGTATCGCCATTACCAACTGACTGACTCTTTCTGACTGCCTGCCTTATATACAGGCCGACAGCGGCTGACTGAAATTCGGGTTTCCCAATTATCTAAAGGATATAGATCATGCGCCATTTCGGACCTATCAGTGGTATCAACGCTTTCAAGGATCGCTATGTAGCCACCGCCGGTTACGACAATCAGGTCATCCTCTGGGATGCGAAAACCAAAACCCCTATCCAGCGCGTACTGCATGACCACCTGGCCAATCAATGCGCCTTCAATGCCGACGGTACATTACTGGTCAGTGCCAGCAGCGACTACACAGCCCGCGTCTGGGAAGTGCCCAGCCTGCGTCTCAAGGCCGTGTTGATCGGCCATGAAGATGACATCGAGATGGCCGCGTTCTCGCCGGATGGCCAGACCATCGCGACCAGCTCACGCGATCACACGCTGCGTCTGTTCGACCTGCAGGGGCAGACCCGACATATCCTCGAAGGCCATAGTGCCGATGTGATTTCGGTCAGTTGGTCAGCCGATGGCCGCACACTGGTTTCAAGCAGTGACGATGGCTCGATTCGCCGCTGGTGCGCCCAGACCGGCGTCCAGCTTGAACTCATCGATCTGGGCGGTGTGGAAACCGACACCGTTGCGCTGTCACGGGACGGAATCATTTTCGCCGGTGACGATGAAGGCAAGATCTCCCTCATCGACGCCAGCGGCACTCATCTGCATCCGGCCCATGCTGCCGGAATCAAGCGCATCGTCTGGGATGACGAGCAGCGTCTGCTGGTCAGCCTGAGCTACGACCGCTGCGTCATACTCTGGCATCTGGATGAGCGCAACAACCTGGTCAAGACCGCCCAGACGTCCCTGCCCAGCATCATCTGGCCACGCAGCTGTACGCTGCTGGGAACCGACCGCATCGCCTTCGTGACCTTCGGCTCCCGCTACGCGACCTGGAACTTCAAGACGCAGGTCTGGGACCTGGAAGGTATCGAGCCTGCGATCAGCCTCAATGCCGTGGCTGTCGTCAACGATGACATCTACAGCATTGGCGATGCCGGTATTCTGCATGTGAATGGTCAGGCCAGCACCCACGCCGGCAGCCTCTGCAACTTCCTGCTGCCATTCGGTGACAGCGTTCTGACAGGCGGGCAGATGGGCACCGTGTTCGACGCCCGTACCGGGGACACCCTCTATCAGCATCGCTCGCCCCTCAACTGTGGCACCACGTTCGAGAAAGACGGCCAGTTGCATGCAGCCATCGGGACCTACACCGGCGAGGCGCTGATTTTCGCTCTGGAAGCAGGACAGCCCCGCTTCGTCACCTCGGTACAACTGCATGAGAATGCCATCAAGGGTATCGCTGCCGACGAAACGTTCCTGTTCAGCGTATGTGCCACGGCCGCGGCGGCCTTTCACCGGATCAGCGACTTCGGCCTGGAGCGCTATCTGGACAAGACTCATGCCCGTATCTCCAACGGCTGCACCCGTATTGAAGATGGTTTTGCCAGTATCGGCAGAGACCTGAAACTCCGCCTGTGGCGCAATGGTCAGGACGAGGTCTACGACACGCCTCATCAGCACTCGATCAAGTGCATCGCCATTTCCCCCGACCACACGCAGATCGCAACAGGCAGTTATGGCGGGACAGTGGCCATTTTCGATGTTGCCAAGCGTCGCTGGGTGGCTGTAGAGAAACCGACGGCCAGCGGTATCTCCTGCATCTCTCACAACATCGATGGCACAGGCTTCCTGGCCAGTGCCTATGACGGACGCATTTACCCGATCAAGGTTCAGGCGCAGGTATGAACCACTTTACTGAATGCGACTTCCAGCACATGCAGCATGCATTGTCGCTGGCCGCGCGTGGCAGTCACTCCACATGGCCCAACCCTCGGGTGGGCTGTGTGATTGCCCACGGCGCACAGGTGGTGGGAGAAGGCTGGCATCGCAGCGCTGGCGGGCCGCATGCCGAAGTCTTCGCGTTGCGTCAGGCCGGGGCACTGGCAAAAGGTGCCACGGCCTATGTAACACTGGAGCCCTGCAGTCATGTAGGGCGTACCGGTGCCTGCCATCAGGCCTTGATCGACAGTGGAATTGCCACGGTGGTCGTCGCCCATGAAGACCCTTTCGAAAAGGTCAACGGACGTGGAATCGCGCTGCTCCGTGAAGCGGGTATCGAAGTCAAGGTGGGGTTGTTCAGGACAGCCGCCCGGGAACTCAATCGCGGCTTTCTATCCAGTGTCGAACGACAGAGACCCTGGGTGCAGCTCAAGCTGGGGATGAGTCTGGATGGGCGGACGGCGCTGAGCAACGGTCGTTCACAATGGATTTCCAGTCACCAGGCACGCAGCGATGTACAACTCTGGAGGGCGGCCAGTGCCGCTATCGTGACCGGCAGTGGCACTGTACTGGCTGATGACCCGCTGCTGACCGTACGCCATCTGTCTTCACCGGCAGCCTTGCCTCCGGTCAGGGTCGTACTCGACAGCAAGGCCCGGGTACCCGGCAACGCACGGGTATTCAACAGTCTGGCGCCCAGCCTGCATGTGATCGGGCTGGACGCTTCGCTGGACCCATCCACCACCACGGGCAACGAAGTACTGCGTTTGCAAAGTGACGAGAACGGAGTGGATCTTGCGCAGTTGATGCACGTGCTCAGCGAGCGTGGCCTGCACGATGTCTTCGTGGAGGCCGGTCCCACTCTGGCCGGTGCGCTGCTCAAGGCCGGCCTGGTGGACGAACTGCTGGTCTACATCGCACCACGTCTGTTGGGCGACATCACCCGGCCGATGGTCCATCTCCCGGAATTGACCAGCCTGCACGACAGTCTGAATTTCAGTCTGTATGAGGTGACCAGCATCGGACCGGACCTGCGTTTGCGGCTGCGGCCCGATCAGAACGAGACGGTGCGATGAGCGGCCGCCTGTGCGACCTGCTCGCGTAGCCATTGGTGGGCCGGGTCTTCATTGAACCGGTGATGCCAGATCTGTACGAACGGAAACGGCGGAATGGTCAACGGAGGTGTGAGTTGTATCAGCGAATCGTCAAGCAGTGCTTCATCCAGCGTGCGCGTGGCCACGGTAAGGATCAGGTCGGTATTACTGATCATGCCCGGCGCCGTACGCCAGTGCGGCACGCTGACGGCGATGCGTCGGTGCAGGCCCTGGGCACGCAACAGCGTGTCCACCTCTCCCACGCTCCCATCCATGGAAACGGAGATATGCGGACGCAACAGGTAATTCTCGAGATCGAGCGTTCCACCCGGCGGCAAGGTATTGCGGTCGAGCAGGCACGAAAAGGTTTCCTCGAACAGCGTAGCCTGGGCGATGTCGGTCGGCAGGTTGGGAAACACACCAAGCGCCAGATCGATCTTGCCCTGAGCGACTTGCTCAAGCATTCCATGGCGGCTGCTCTGAGTCACGACCAGGGTGGTATGGGGCGCTTCGCGACGAAAACGGACCAGCAGTTTGGGCAGGACGATTGCCGCACCGTAATCCGACATGGCCAGGTTGAAGGTGCGTCGGGACGTGGCTGGCTCGAAGGCAATCGAGCTGCCGAACAAGGCTTCGATCTGGCTCAGCAGATTCTTGAGAGGCACCTGAATACTGATTGCCAGAGCACTGAGAAACACCTCATTGCCCTTCCTGATCAGGATCGGGTCATCCAGCAGACTGCGCAACTTGCTCAAGGAGTGACTGATGGCAGGCTGACTCAGATGCAGTCGCTCCCCCGTACGGGTGACATGCTTTTCTGTCAGCAGAGCATCGAGAACCACCAGCAGATTCAGGTCGATATTACGCAATAAAACAGTTGCCATCCTTAGCCTTCCAACGTCGGGAGAGAGGGTGCTTCCTTGATTCCATAAGGAGAGCGAGATATGCCGCGACTCAACAGGATCATTGAGACCGCGCTTTATGTGAAAGATATTACAGAAGCCAAGAATTTTTACTACAAGACGCTTGGGCTCGAAGTGATGGTGGAAAGCAACGTTCTGGTTGCCCTGAACGTTGGCGGAGCGAACACCCTGCTGCTGTTCAAGCAAGGCGCTTCACTGGAAACCAAACACCTGAGCGGTGGAGAAATCCCGCCCCATGATGCCCGGGGCCGAATCCATGTCTGCTTTGCCATAGACACTGAAGACATGACGCCCTGGACCGAGCGACTCACCCAGGCAGGCATTACTATAGAAGGCCGGACCCAATGGCCAAAGGGCGGGTCGAGCATTTATTTCCGCGACCCGGACGACCATCTTGTGGAACTGCTCACGCCGGGTTGCTGGCCGATCTACTAAAAGCCACTCAAGGAAGAACCCAATGATTGATGCAGGTGCAGCGAGGCGCCATCCCCTCATCCTTCTGCTGTTCTCGGGACTGGTCATTCTGGGCGGCCTCTGGACGTTTCGCACAAGCACGGCCCAGCCAGTGGAGACGGCTGCGGTGAAGCCTGTGAAGGTAGCCGTTGCCCGGGTCGACAGCTCGCCTTTCACCGACTATCTGGAAGCCATCGGCGAGCTGGAAGCTTTCCAGGAGGTCAGCGTCCCTGCCGAGGTCGGTGGGCGTGTCATCGCCCTGCCCATCCATTCAGGACAGCAGGTCGAGCGTGGCCAAGTATTGGTACGCCTGAACGATGCACGCCAGCGCGCAGACCTGGTGCGCCTGCAAGGCAAGATGCAGAACAGCCAGGCACGCCTGCAACGCGCCCGCAAGCTCACCTCCCTCGACGCAATGTCACGCCAGGAAGAAGGCGATGCACAAAGCGAATACCTGGCGGCAAAGGGTGCCTTGCAGGCACTCGAGGCCGAAATCGATCAGCTCACCATCAAGGCGCCCTTTGCCGGCACCCTGGGCATTCGCCAGGTGCATCTGGGCCAATATGTCACGGCAGGACAAACCCTGATCAATCTGGTCGGCAACGAGGGTTTCTACGTCAACTTCAGCGTGCCGGAACATGCCCTGCCCCATATCCAGCCCGGTCGTCCGCTGGAAGTCGTGCTCGACGCTCTGCCGGACCAACCGATAACCGGCATGGTCACCACTCTGGACCCCATTCTTGACCGCTCGCGGATGGTCAACGTTCAGGCACGCCTGCAACACCCGCCCGAGGCTGCCCTGCCGCGCATGTTTGCCCGGGTGAAAGTGCCTCAGGCACAGCCCAGGGATGTATTGACCGTACCGGAAACGGCAATCACCTATAACGCCTATGGAGAAGAAATCTATGTCCTCGAACCGGCACAGGATGACCGGCAGGCACCCAGGGTACGTCGGGTAGCCGTAAAGACCGGAGAACGCCGCGATGGCCGGGTCATCATCGAACAGGGCGTGTTGCGCGATGACCGCGTGGTGGTTTCGGGGCAGTTGAAGCTCAGTGACGGTGCCGTGATCGAACCGGTGGCCAAGAGCGTGCTCGACACCTCTGCCTCACACCTGCATGACACCTTCAAGGGAGCAGAGCTGTGAAGTTCACGGATGTCTTTGTCAAACGCCCGGTGCTGGCGCTGGTAGTCAGCCTGCTTATCGTACTGGCCGGGCTCAAGGCCTATCAGGACCTGACGGTGCGCCAGTACCCGCTTCTGGAAAGCTCGACCATTACCGTGAGCACAGAGTATCCCGGCGCTCCGGCCGAACTGATGCAGGGTTTCGTGACCCAGCCTCTGAACCAGTCCCTGGCATCGGTCCAGGGCGTCGATTACGTCAGTTCATCATCGGTCCAGGGACGCAGTCTCATCACCTTGCGCCTGGGGCTGAATCAGGACTCCGGCAAGGCCTTGAGCGAGGTGATCGCCAAGGTCAATCAGGTCAAGTATCGCTTGCCCGAACAAGCCTATGACCCGGTCATCGAACGCTCTGCCGGGGACGCCACAGCCGTGGCCTATGTGGGCTTTTCAAGCGACGGGATGGCGGTGCCCGCACTGAGCGATTACCTCGACCGGGTTGTCCAGCCGCTGTTTTCCGGCATTGACGGCGTGGCCAAAGTCCAGACATTCGGCGGCCAGCGTCTGGCCATGCGACTCTGGCTCGATCCCATACGCCTGGCCGGGCACGGTATCAGCGCCGAAGATGTCGAGCGGGCAATCAAGGCCAACAACTTCCAGGCGGCACCAGGCCAGATAAAGGGCCAGTACGTTGTCAGCTCGATCCAGGTCAATACCGACCTGAGCAGCCTGAAAGAATTTCGCGACATGGTCATCAGCAATCAGGCAGACCGTTTATTGCGTCTGCGCGATGTCGGCACCGTAGAGCTGGGTTCGGCAGCCTATGAAACCAGCGCCTTGATGGATGGCAAACCCGCCGTGCACCTGGGCCTTTATGCGACGCCGGACGGCAATCCACTGTCGATAGTCGCAGCCATCAGGCAATTGCTGCCCGAAATCGAAAAGACCTTGCCGCCGGGAGTGCATGTAGCCCTCGCCTTTGAAACCGCAAATTTCATTCACGCCTCTATCGTCGAAGTGATCGAAACGCTGATCGAAGCCACGCTGATCGTGGTTCTGATCATTTACCTGTGTCTGGGGTCCGTGCGCAGCGTGCTGATCCCCATTATCAGCATTCCGCTGTCCATGCTCGGGGCACTGGGATTGATGATGCTGTTCGGGTTCAGCATCAACCTGCTGACCCTGCTTGCCATGGTTCTGGCGATCGGGCTGGTGGTGGACGACGCCATTGTGGTCATGGAGAACATTCATCGCCATATCCGTGAAGGCCGCTCGCCCTGGGAGGCTGCGCTGATAGGTGCACGGGAAATCGCATCGGCGGTCATTGCCATGACCATCACCCTGGCGGCCGTCTACATGCCGATCGGCCTGATGGCGGGCCTTACCGGCGCACTGTTCAAGGAGTTCGCCCTGACGCTTGCCGGTTCGGTGCTGGTATCCGGGGTCATTGCGCTGACCCTGACTCCGGTTCTTTGCACCCGACTGCTGCCCTCGGGGCAGGGCGAAGCGCGCATGAGCCAGCGCGCCGAAGCGTTTTTCCGACATCTGTCCCGACGTTACCAACGGGCGCTGATCGCCTCGCTTCGTCTGCGTGGAGCCGTCCTGGCCTTTGCCGCGCTGGTTCTGGTCAGCCTGCCCTGGCTGTATGGCATGGCCGCCAAAGAGCTGGCCCCCAACGAGGATCAGGGCAATCTGCTGCTGGCGATCAAGTCGCCACAGAACGCCAGCCTCGATTATGTGGAACGCTATGCCTACCAGTTGAGCGACATCATGAGCCAACTGGAAGAAGCATCCAGCACCTGGATCATCAACGGCACCGATGGCGTGGCCGCCAGTTTCGCAGGCGTCAACTTCGCCCCGTGGGCTGAACGCACACGCAGCGCCGTACAGATCCAGAGCGAGCTGCAACAGGCAGTGGATGCTGCCGAAGGCAATGCCGTCTTTGTATTCCAGTTGCCCGCCCTGCCGGCATCGAGCGGAGGGCTGCCCGTGCAGTGGGTCATTCGCACGACCCAGGACTATCGCGTACTGCACGAGACAATGGAGGATCTGAAGCAACGGGCGCGGGACAGCGGCCTGTTTGCAGTTGTCGACAGTGACCTTGCATTCAATAACCCGATGGTCAGAGTACGTATCGACCGCAGCAAGGCCAACAGCCTGGGCATTCGCATGCAAGACATCGGAACCACGCTGATGGTGCTGATGGGCGAGAACTATACGAATCGCTTCGGACTGCAGGGTCGCTCCTATGACGTCATTCCCCAGACCTCGGCAGACCAGCGCCTCACACCCCAGGCCCTGAACAATATCTATGTCAGTACCGACCAGGGTCGTCAGGTCCCGCTTTCCAGTGTGGTCACGCTGGAACGTGACATTCAGCCCAATGCCCTCAAGCAGTTCAATCAGCAGAACGCTGCAACCTTCCAGGCTGTTCCGGCACCGGGCGTCAGCCTGGGCCAGGCTGTGGAATTTCTGCAGGCCCAGGGCGAAAACCTTCCTGCCGGTTTCAGCCAGGACTGGCAGGCCGATGCCAGACAGTTCATTCATGAAGGCAACTCGCTGCTGATCGCCTTCCTGTTTGCCCTGGTGGTGATTTTCATGGTGCTGGCCGCTCAATATGAAAGCCTGATCGACCCGCTGATCATTCTGATCACCGTGCCACTGTCGATCTGTGGTGCGCTGATTCCCCTGGCCATGGGCCTGGCAAGCGTGAACATCTATACCCAGATCGGCCTCGTGACCCTGATCGGACTGATCAGCAAACACGGGATTCTGATGGTGGAATTCGCCAATGAGCTGCGGGTGCTCAGAAGTTGCACAGCGGCTACGGCGATCGTACAGGCGTCACGCATTCGACTCAGACCGATCCTGATGACCACGGCAGCAATGGTCGTGGGCCTGATCCCCTTGCTGTTCGCCAGCGGAGCCGGTGCCAACAGCCGTTTTGGCCTCGGCCTGGTGATCGTTGTCGGCATGCTGGTAGGCACCTTTTTCACATTGTTCGTGCTGCCATCCATTTACACCGTGCTGTCACGCGCTCACACAAGCGGACTCGTTCGCGAAACAGCACCTCAAAACGCAACAGCATGAGTTGAATGGAGTTCGCAGGAGATCACTTCCGCCTCGGCGTCACGCTGTCGCGCAGCAAACAGGAGCAACTGGCCTGAAAAACACAGGGATTTGCTAGCCTTGAGCGTGGACGCTCGCTGGCAAATCGACTGGCCTGATACCTGCGCGACGAATCAGAGAGCCCTCCTCCCATAACAATAATCAAAGGTACTCTCCACGTGACCACCCATATAGAAGAAAGCCGCTCTGCCCGCTTCGCCCTGCGCTGTGCCGCCTGGGCCGAACGCTGGTTTCCCGACTCCTGGGTCTTTGCCGCGCTGGCGGTAGCCATCGTTACCCTTGCGACACTGGCCATCGGTGCCAGACCGGCCGAAGCAGCCAAAGCGTTCGGTGACGGCTTCTGGAGCCTGATTCCCTTCACCATGCAAATGGCTTTCGTGGTCATCGGGGGCTATGTAGTCGCCAGTTCACCGCCTGCGGTGCGCCTGATCGACCGCCTGGCCCGCATCCCGAAAAACGGTCGCTCCGCCGTGGCCTGGGTGGCGCTGATTTCCATGCTGGCTTCCTTGCTGAACTGGGGGCTCTCGCTGGTGTTCGGCGGCTTGCTGGTACGCGCCCTCGCCCGTCGCACCGACCTGCGCATGGATTATCGTGCCGCGGGTGCTGCAGCTTATCTGGGACTGGGCGCAGTCTGGGCGCTGGGGCTTTCGTCTTCAGCGGCACAACTGCAGGCCAACCCGGGCAGCCTGCCGCCGTCGATCCTGGCGATCACGGGCGTGATTCCCTTCACCGAAACCATTTTCCTCTGGCAATCGGGCGTCATGCTGGCAGCGCTGGTGGTCATTTCCCTGATCGTTGCCTACGCCACGGCACCCGGCCCCAACACCGCAAAGGATGCCAGGGACTGTGGCGTTGACCCGGCTTTCAATCTGCCGCCCTTGCCACCGCGCTCGCGGCCCGGCGAATGGCTGGAATACAGCCCGCTGCTGATTATTCTGATGGTGTTGCTGGGTGCCGGCTGGCTCTTCAACGAGTTTTCGACCAAGCCGGCGATCACTGCGATTTCAGGGCTGAACACCTATAACTTTCTGTTCATCATGCTCGGCGCACTGCTGCACTGGCGTCCCCGCAGCTTTCTGGATGCGGTGACCCGAGCCGTGCCGACCACCACGGGCGTACTGATCCAGTTTCCGCTCTACGGCTCCATTGCCGCCTTGCTGACGACAGTCAAAGGCAGCGATGCCCAGACTCTGGCGCACCATATCTCGACCTTTTTCACCAGCATTGCCACCCACGACACCTATGCCGTGCTGATGGGCATCTACTCGGCAGTGCTGGGGTTCTTCATTCCGTCGGGTGGCGGCAAGTGGATCATCGAAGCACCGTATGTGATGCAGGTCGCCAATGAGCTGCAATATCACCTGGGATGGGCCGTGCAGATCTACAACGCTGCCGAGGCGCTGCCCAACCTGATCAACCCGTTCTATATGCTGCCGCTGCTGGGCGTGCTGGGATTGAAGGCCCGGGACCTGATCGGCTTCTCGTTCGTGCAACTGCTGGTGCATACACCGCTGGTGCTGGTATTGCTGTGGGCACTGGGCACAACGCTGGCCTACTCCCCGCCGATGATGCCATCGCCATAATCGGCCACCGGAACCATGCCCAGCAACTGACGCAACTCATGAGCCCGCTCGGTTCCCAGAGCGGTCTCATAGCAACGCTGGGCCTGTTCCCACAGGGCCTGGGACTCAAGCAGTTTATCCACACCACTCTGGGTCAGACGCACTCGTCGACTGCGTCGGTCGTCAGGGTCCACCTCGACCAAGACCAGCCCTTCACGCTCCAGTGGCTTGAGATTCTGGGCCAGCGCCGAGCGGTCCAGCACCAGCAACATGGCCAGCTCGGTCATGCTCAGGGCCTGATTACGGGCGATCTGCATCAGGATCGAACGCTGGGTCGAACGCAAACCGCAGGGTGCCATGATTGCGTCATACAACTGGCAGATACGCCGGCTCGCCCGGCGCAGGCTGGTGGCATGACAGATCACCTGGGCCGGGACCTGCAAGCCTTCGGGGATACGCAACACGGCAGGCTGGACCGTTTTTTCGTTCATGAGGGCTCCACACAAAAGCGGCTTTGTGGCTGAAAGAGCACAATGCTGGCATATCCCCGCAGATTCAGACAGGGCCAAAGGGCCGAATCATTGTTTCAGCATGTCTGGGCCTCGAAGGCATAGTCCCTCTCGACCTTGCAGACTCTGGTGGTAAAGGCCTCATACCAGTGCGCACGTCCCAGCTCTCGCACCCGGGCATGTTCAATATGCTGCTTCCATCCCAGAATGGCCTGCTCGTCCGTCCAGTAGGAAACGGTGATTCCCAGACCGTCAGCATCGCGAGCCGACTCCACGCCCAGAAAACCCGGTTGCTCCCTGGCCAGTTCAACCATCCTGTGGGCCGCCACTGCATAATCATGGGCACCCTGGGCCGTGCGCAACGAGGTGAAGATCACTGCGTAATAAGGCGTTGGAAAGCAGGCGGCGATCATGAGCAGTTACCTTCAGCACAACGGGCGCAAGCCCTGACGAAAGCCGCAACCAGCGCCGGAACCACACCCTGCAGGGCCGCCCGCTCTGGCTGGAACAGTGTGGCGACAAAAAACGGATGGCCTTGCAGCTCGATACTGCGAATATCCCCTTCCGGTCCGCGACCGCTGACCTTCAGCCCATGGCCGAACATCGAGCCCTCCAGCTCAGGACGCAGACCGTAGCGGCATCGATAACGCTCGGCAATTTCAGACGTGCCGTAGGCTTGAGCGATCAACGAATCGGGCAGCAGTTTGATCGCGGCCGTGGTTTCAACCAGCGAACAACTCAAGGGAGTGATGATGGTGCGAGGCGAGTCCGGTGAGGTTTCGGCATGCTCGGCGTCCTGCCAGCCCAGGCAATTGCGGGCATATTCGATCAGGGCATGCTGAAAACCGCCGCAGGTGCCCAGAAACGGTATCTGCCGCTCCCGGGCAAAACGAATGGCGGTCAACGCTCCCTGCATATCCCGATAAGGACTGGCGGGCACACACCAGATACCGTCGAAACCGGTCAGGATTTCTCCCTCCCCGATCTCCGGTGTCGGCAGCCATTGATGCTGAACTTGAGGGCTGTCTATGACGGCCCCCATGTCCAGTGCCAGTGGAATCGCCTGATGCGCAGGCACCTCTGGATCGAAATCCCCTACCAGACCGATTCGCAGCGCCTTGCCTTTCCCGTCCTGCATGTCCATGTCCCTCCCATGTGTGTGGTCGGGACTATAAGCGTGCCTGAGTGCAATCAGAATTGGCGTTGCGGCAAGCATTCAATGCCTGAATGCACATTCGGTTTTTACTCATTGGAAAGGACGGAGTGAAACGCCTCAACCATGAACCGGTGTCAGAACCGGCTGCCCGGAGAAGAACGCCAGCAGGTTCTTGTTGACCATCAGGACCATGTCCTTCGATGCCTCGGGAGAAAGCCCACCCACATGGGGGGTCAGCACCACATTTTCGAGGGTCTTGAAGACATCCGGCACTTGCGGTTCGTCATCGAAGACATCCAGACCCGCACCGGCAATCCGGCGCTGCTGCAGGGCTTCGACCAACGCCTGGGTATCGACGACGCTGGCCCGGGCGATATTCACGATATAACCCTGCGGCCCCAGGGCCTCGAGCACCCGGGCATCGATCAGATGCTGCGTGCCATTGCCGCCCGGCGTCGAAATGATCAGGAAGTCCGAAGCCGCCGCCAGTTCGAGAACGGTCGCGTACCACAGATAATCCACATCGCTGCGGGCCTTGCGGTTGTGATACTGGATCGACATATCGAATGCCTGAGCCCGCTTGGCAATGGCCAGCCCGACCGCCCCCAGACCGACAATCCCCAGGCGCTTGCCGGCGAATGACGGGCACGTGACCTTGCGCCATTCACTGCGCCGCACAGACGCATCGTTCTGAGGGATATCGCGCACGATCGCCAGCAGCAATGCCATCGTATGATCAGCCACGGTCGGCGCATTGACCCCGGCCCCATTGGTTACGGTGATGCCGCGAGCCTGGGCAGCCGCAAGGTCGACCTTCTCATAACCGGCCCCCGACACACAGATGATCCGCAGATGAGGCAAAGCGTCCATTTCCTCGGCAAAGAAACCCAAGGGGCCGCGAGTCATCACAGCGGAAATTTCCTGACCATGTTCGGCAATGGCCTCGGCCCGCAAGGCCGCCGTGGGCGCACGGATCAAGCGAAAACCGCTGCTCTCCAGAATCGGCAAATATTCATTAACGCTCTCGACCAGTACCAGTACCGTCGTCATGCACTTTTCCTTAACGGGTCATGAAAGGACTGACAGTAACGCGACTTGGGGTGCTTGGGCAGGGGGCAATGAAAGATGCACGATTTGAATCGTCACATCACTTCCTGTAAATGTGGTCAATGCTTCATGCCGTGGCTTCGTCATGACCCTTCATGCACACAAGGAACAAGCAGATCATGCAAGGATTTTCCCGATTTCCGTTTCACAAGAACCCGTTGGCCCGTTGGTTGGCAACCGCAGTCATGGCCGGTGTGATGCTGTCCACAGGCACGGCATCGGCAGCCGACGCGCCGGGCAAGGTCATCAGTGAGAAGAACGGCCTGCCCTGGCCGGCAGTGATCGCCCATCGCGGGGCTTCGTTCGATGCACCGGAAGAAACCATTCCGGCCTATACCCTGGCACGGGATCTGGGTGCGGACTATCTGGAAATGGATATTCAACGCACCAAGGACGGGGTATTGATTGCCCTGCATGACGACACGCTCGACCGCACCACCAATATCGCCCAGGTCTATCCCAAGCGCAGCAAGGACCCGGTCAGCAGCTTCACGCTGGCCGAACTCAAGGAGCTGGATGCCGGCTCCTGGTTCAACAAGGCCTACCCGTCCCGGGCTCGCGACAGTTATGCCGGCCTGCAGATTCTGACTCTGGATGAAGTGATCGATATCGCCGAAGGTGGCGCGAACAAGCCGGGTCTGTATATCGAGACCAAGGTCCCGACCCAGTTTCCGGGCATCGAGGCCGACCTGAAGAAGGCCCTGGCCAAGCGCGGCTGGCTCAGCCCACGCCCGGCAGCAGCGGCTGGCCATGTGAACGTCGCCCAGTCACCGGGGCGCGTCGTCTTGCAGACCTTCGACAAATCCAGTCTGGTACTGCTGCAGAAGGAAATGCCCAAGGTTCCCAAAGTGCTGTTGCTGTGGATCGGTGAAGGCTCGATAGAACCCAAGTCCAATGTTCCTTTCAAGGACTCCGGATTCAAGGACAAGGCCAGCTATTACGCCGCACAGGAAATCAAATCCCAGGAAGAGTTCGTGGCCTGGATCGACTGGGCAAAGGCTCATGGCGCCATAGGTACCGGCCCATCCTCGCAGCTCACCAACGGCGGCGACCAGAGCTACATGGACCTGGTCAAACCCTGGATGAACAACATAACCCACGACAAGGGCATGGTGGTTCATCCCTATACCGTGGATGAAGCTGTGGACTTCAAACAGATCAGCGCCGCAGGTGCCGACGGTTTCTTCACCAACCGCACCACGGAACTCCTCAAGTTCTATGGCCGGCCTGCCAAAGACAGCATCGATGCGATTCTGAAACGCAACGGTTACTGATCGAACGTACAGACCGCGTTGCCTGACGCGGTCTGTACATTACAAACAGACATCATTGAGACAGACTTCAACGGCGACCTCGTGTCGAGTCTGGTGTAAGCTCGTGCGCTGCCGGTTATCCCTTCGAGAGGCTTATGCAGTCCAACTTCCGACGCTCGACCCTGGCCACGCTTCGCGGTTTTGCCTTGTCCGACGATGCCATCACCATTGTTCCCTCTGCCGCTGAATACCGACGCTGCCTGCTGGAGAAGATCGCTTCTGCCACCCGGCGCATCTACATCATCGCCCTGTATCTGCAACAGGACGAAGCCGGGCAGGAAATCCTCGACGCACTGTATGCCGCCAAGGCTGCACGTCCCGAGCTGGATGTCGTGGTGCTGGTCGACTGGTTCCGTGCCCAGCGGGGGCTGATCGGGGCGGGTCGTCAGGCAGGAAACTCGGCCTGGTATCAGGCGCAGAATCTGGAATACGACGAAGAAGTCCCGATCCATGGCGTGCCGGTGCAGACCCGCGAGCTGTTCGGCGTACTGCACCTCAAGGGCAGCATCATCGACGACTGCGTCATCTACAGTGGCGCCAGCATCAATAACGTCTACCTGCACAAGCTCGACAAATACCGTCTGGACCGTTATCACCTGATCCAGAACAGACAACTGGCCGATGCCTTCGTGGACATGGTGCAGCGCGAAATCCTGCCATCGCCGGCCGTCCACCGCCTGGACCTGCAATCGCCCCCCGACTCACGCAGCCTGCGTGGCGAGATCAGGGCCTTTCGCAGCAACCTGAAACGTGCCGCCTATGAAACCAGTGCTGGCGACAAGGAAAACGGCGAGCTGCGCATCATGCCACTGCTGGGCGTCGGCCCGCGCAACCCGCTCAACCGGGCCATCTGCGACCTGATCGCTGCCAGCAAGACGCAACTGACCATCTGCACACCCTATTTCAACATGCCGGTGGCAGTGACCCGGGAAATCAATCGGGCCCTCAAGCGCGGCGTGAAAGTCGACATCATCATCGGCGACAAGACCGCCAACGACTTCTTCATTCCTCCCGAAGAGCCGTTCAAGGTCATCTCTGCCCTGCCCTACCTGTATGAAATCAGCCTGCGTCGCTTCGCCCAGAAGCACAAGAAGGCCATCGCCCAGCACCGGCTGAACCTGCATCTGTGGAAACACGGCGACAACACGTTCCACCTCAAGGGCGTCTGGGTAGACGAACGCTATACCTTGCTGACGGGCAACAACCTCAACCCTCGCGCCTTCAACCTGGATCTGGAAAACGGCCTGTTGATCGATGACCCGAAAGGCCAGTGGATCAAGCCGCGGGAAGCAGAGATTCAACAGTTGATGCAGAACACCCAACGGGTTGGCCAGTACGACGAGCTGGATACCCTGGCCAATTACCCCGAAGGCGTAAGCAAGTTTCTGCGCCGGGTCAGCCGGGTCAGGATCGAGCGGTTGCTGTACCGGATTCTGTAACGGGTGGCTTTCGCGACTGAAGTCGCTCCTACCGTAGGAGCGATTTCAGTCGCGAATCGTCAGCCCACCAACGCAATCAACTGCTGCCTCTGGGCATCGGTCAGCATCGGGCCGAATCCTGCACCGGCATTCTCGGCCATATAGCGCGGGTTGCCGGTGCCGGGAATCACGCAGGTCACCGCCGGGTTGGCCAGCAGGAACTTGAGCGCCAGTTGCGGCCAACTGGTCACTTCCACCTGTCCGGCCCAGCCGGGCAAGGGTTTTTCCTTGAGTCGCGAGAGCAGGCCTCCGCCGCCAAACGGCCGGTTGCAGATCACCGCCACACCGCGCTCCCGACACAGCGGCAACAGGCGCTTCTCGGCGTCGCGATCATCCAGCGCATAGTTGATCTGCAGAAAATCCAGCGGCTCGGCCTTGAGCACGGTTTCCACTTCGTCATAAGCCGACGAGGTGTAATGACTGATACCGATGTAACGAATCCGTCCCTGCTCCTTCCACTCCCTCAGGGTCGGCAGATGGGTTTTCCAGTCCAGCAGATTGTGAATCTGCATCAGATCAATGCGCTCGGTCTGCAATAACCTGAAGGACTCTTCCATCTGCTCGATACCTTCCTTGCGCCCACGGGTCCAGACCTTGGTCGCCAGAAAGGCCGGAGAACGGGGTTCGTGGATGGACAGCAACTCGCCTGTCGTCTGCTCGGCACGGCCATACATGGGCGAGCTGTCGATAACGCTGCCGCCTGCCGCAAACAGCGCATCGAGTACGGCACGCAATTGCCTGTAGGCGGGGCTTGAAGTCGCCACATCAAAACCGCGATAAGTGCCTAGCCCGACTACGGGAATGGGTTCGTCACTGGAGGGGATCGCTCGGGTCAGCATAGTCTTGCCTTCCTGGGTCAGCTTCGAGGGTGAAGACGGCGAAAGAATGGTCGGTGGCTTTTCGTTCGCAGCGGCGCTGTCGAACGCCAGTGCAGCCGCCGTTCCAGCAGCCAGAGTGAGCAGCCGCCTGCGGGTGAATCCGGTCGATGAGGTCATGGCTTTCTCCTGGTTGGTTCGGCCCCCAGTTGCTTCCACATCTTTTGCGTAATGCGCTGTCTGTTCTGATACCCCGCCCAGGGATCGGCCCCGAGCTGGCGCAAGCGCTGCTCAAGATTACCAATGTGCCACTGCCGGGAGGATTGCAACCCTTCCAGCTCATCACGACGGATGGGCACCGATACCGGAAGCCCGGGCCTGGCGCGCACGGAATAAGCGGTAACCGTACTGCCGCCCCGTGTATTGCGCAAATAGTCGACGAAGATCCGGCCGACACGGTTTTTCGGTCCCATCACCGCTGTGAAGCGCTCTGGCAACTGTCGGCTGACGAATTCGGCGATGGCCCTGGCAAACGCCTTGACGCTGTCCCAGTCGGCCTGCCGCGCCAGAGGCACGATGATATGCATGCCTTTGCCGCCACTGGTCTTGAGAAAAGCCTCAAGCCCCAGTTCTTCGAGCACCGCCAGAAGCATTTGCGTGGCTTCGATCATGCTGCGCCAGGGCAAGGCCGGATCGGGATCGAGATCCAGAACCATATGATCCGGGGTTTCGATCCGCTCATGCGTCGCGCCCCAGGTATGGAATTCGATGGCACCCATCTGGATGGCACCGATCAGTGCCTGCACTGTATCGATCTCCATCAACGGAGCATGGCCGGGGTCCAGGGCCGGGTCCAGTTTATGGATGTGCGGGATGAGCAGCCGCTCGGCGTGCTTCTGAAAGAACTGCTCGCCCTCGACACCTTCAGGACAACGCAGCAAGGCAACCGGGCGGCTGGCCAGATGCGGCAGAATCCAGTCGGCGATGGATTCGTAGAAATGCGCCAGATCGATCTTCTGCGCCTTGCTTTCCCGGTCGATGACCCGCTCGGGATGGCTGATGCCGATACCTGCCACATTGACCTTTTGGGCAGTCCTGAAGGCACTGGGCGCAGTAACCTGCTGCGGATACTCGCGAACGATATCACTGGCGGGTTTATCGCTGCGCAACCCCACGAACGTCGCCTGGCGCAGAATGCCCTCACGGGTCCACTGGGCGAACTCCACTTCACAGACCAGTTGCGGCTCGATCCACTTGACGCTACGGCTCTGCGCCGGGTTGAGCGGCCTGGTCAGAGGAGATGTATCGCGCAACAAAGCTTCCAGGCGCTTATGCAATTGCTTGAGCAGAGCCGCACTGAAACCCGTCCCGACCCGACCGGCATACACCAGCCCCGCATCTTCGTCATTGACTGCCAGGAGCAAGGCCCCAAACCCGCTGCGGCTGCCCTGGGGAGCGGTATAGCCGACAATCACGAACTCCTGACGCAACCGGCACTTGAGTTTGATCCAGTCAGCATTGCGCCTGCTGACATAGGGGCTGCCGACACGCTTGCCGATCACCCCCTCAAGCCCCATGGCGCTGGCACTTTCGATAATGTCCCGATGCCCGGAGCGAAACGCATCGGAGTAGCGCAGCAAGCGGCTGCGCTGCTTGTCGAGTACTTGCCTGAGCGCTTCGCGTCGCTCCTCCAGAGGCGTATCGCGCAGGTCCTGCCCTTTCAAAAAAGGTGCATCGAACAGGTAATAAAGAATGTCCTTGCTGCGTCCGGTCTCGAAGGCATTCTGCAGCGCCTGAAAATCCGGCAACCCCTCTGCATCGAGAACCACCACCTCACCATCAAGCCAACTGTCCTTGAGTTTCATGGCCTTGAGCGCAGCCACCAGTTCCGGCATGCGCTCGGTCCAGTCATTGCCGTTGCGAGTCAACAGTTGCACCTCACCGCCATGAAAGCGGGTGAGGATCCGATAGCCGTCGAACTTGATTTCGTAGCGCCAGTCACCTTCGGGAGGCGCCTCTACCAGAGTCGCCAATTGAGGCGAAAGCTGTTCGGGAAAGGAAGTCTGCTTCGTGGGGCGTGGCTTTTTCGCCGTGTTTTTCTCACTGGCGGTCCGCGTCACGCCCACTTGATTGCCGCTGATCACGCTTTGCGGCTGTTCGCGAGTGATGTCGTATTCGGCAGCAGGCCGGGAGACGGCATCCTTTTCCTTGATCAGCAGCCATTGCTCCTTGGCACCGCTGCCTTTGAGGCGCGTACGCACCAGTGCCCAGTCGCCGGTCAGCTTCTCCCCGGTGAGGGTGAACTTGAGCTTGCCCTGACGATAGGACTCTTGCGGATCGCCATGGGGTTGCCAGATTCCCCGATCCCAGACAATCACGTCCCCGCCACCATATTGTCCTTTGGGAATACTGCCCTCGAAGCTGGCGTAACCCAGAGGATGGTCTTCCACATGAACCGCCAGACGTTTCTGTGTCGGGTCCAGACTCGGCCCCTTGGGCACGGCCCAGCTTTTGAGGGTCCCGTCGAGTTCCAGGCGGAAATCGTAATGCAGGTTGCGCGCATCGTGTTTCTGAATCACGAAACTCAGTGCCCGGGTACGCGCCTTGCCTTTCCTTTGCGGCGTTTCAGCAGGTTCGGAGGTGATTTCAAAATTGCGCTTGCGGGTGTATTCGCTGACGGACTTGACCATGATCAATTATCTCCGGAGCGCTCAGGAAGCCTTGCTGGCTTTCCTGGTAGCCGGACGCTGCTTGGCAGGCTGCCGGGGTTTGCCTTTGCTGGCCGGTTTGCTGCTCTTCGTTGTGCTCTTGCCCGCGAGGCTGCGCCTGAGCAGATCGGTCAGATCGATAACATCGGCACTCTGACGTTCCTCTTCGGCGGTATCGGTCCCCACCTCTTCGAGGTGACCTTCCCGGGCCTTGGTTTCGACCAGGTGCATGATCTTTTCCTGAAACGTGTCGCGGTACTCGTCGGGCTGCCAATCGGCACTCATGTCCTTGACCAGGCGCTTGGCCATGTCACGCTCGCTCTTGGTCAGAGAGACATCCGTCACCTCTTCGGTCAGTTCGAGTTCGTCCAGGCCTCGCACATCGGCTGGCCAGCGCAGGATCACCAGCACCAGTGCCGAGTCCAGAGGCATGACCGCGGCCAGATGCTCACGGGTATGGAGCACCACATTGGCCAAGGCTACCTTTTGGGTGTCTTTCAGGGTTTCGCGCAACAAGGCATAGACCTTGCCGCCCCGCTTGTCCGGGGCCAGGTAATAAGGCGTGTCGATGTTCTGCAAGGGAATCTGCTGGCTGTCGACAAAACCGAAAATCTCGATGGTCTGTGTCGCTCGCGGGTGAGCGGAGCGGATTTCCTCTTCGCTGAGCACCACATAGCGGTCCTTCTCATACTCCACGCCCTTGACGATGTTCTGGCCGGTCACCTCCTTGCCCGTCACCTTGTTGATCCGCTTGTAGCCAACCGGGTCCATGCTGCGCTTGTCGAGCCAGTCGAAATCGACACCCTGGGACGAAGTCGCCGATACCAGCGCCACCGGAATATGCACCAGCCCGAAACTGATTGCTCCTTTCCATATTGCCCTTGCCATTACCTGTCTCCCGTTGCTCATCGTAAAAAATGACAGGGCTGCGCAGGCAAAAGTTTCGCCTCAGTGACGGGCGTTGCGGGTCAGGGAAAAAACGCGGCCCCGACGGGTGTTCATGCCTCAAGAGAATGCAAGTACTAATGATTGCAACAGTGCAATGATGAAAGATAAAAGTTCGAGTTCAAGAAATCGGGACTCAAAACGTTATATTCCGCATCAATATCCGAATGAGTAGTCATTGAATGAATCAAGGGAATATCGGGCGTGAGGACATCCTTCCGCTTGTCAAACAACTGATCAGTTGGATAGTAGGCAAACCAAGTAAAACGTTAATCATGGTGGGCATCATGTTAGTGATACCCGGAACGACAGAGCTCATTATTGCCCTGCTTTCTCAGGTTTTTCAGGCACACCTTGGGCACCCACCATCAACTACATCAGCAAATGATGTCGGTTACTCACAAATAACGGGAGGCGTTTTACTCTTGATTGGCGTTGCCATGACCCTTTACGAATGGTGGCTACCCCATTCTGACAGGCGTAATCAGAATAAAACCTCGGCTGCTGCTGCGCGTCTTCAAGATCAGAAAAATCTGCGCAACAGCTACAAAACCGACAGCACTGCCGATCTGCAGACTAATTTTCAGCAGGCCTGGGGGCCAGTCGATGCAGACCCGCAACAAATTTTCAATGTACTGGACTATAAAGCCGACCCTGGCAAAGCGGTAAGGAGATTCGTCAAAGGAATGGCACTCGTAAAAACAGAAAGTAACTGGTTTGCACTGAAGCACAAATGGATACCGGCAGCATTCTGGATCTATTTTTCATTCTGTATTCTTTCGTTGGTAGTCAGTGCGCTTAATCTGGTTATCATCGCCGCTCACTTCGCTCCAGGCATGCCTGCTCTGTCGCCCGAAAAGGAATGGACCTTCGCAGTGCTGGGGATTACTGGCGTGCTGACGCTGATCACATTCAAATCCTTTCTGGATCTGATGTTTGAGTTCGGTAGTGCTGTCAATCTTTGCAAGATGCCTCCTCCATAACATACCCCCCTCGCAGACGCTGTGAAACCAGACGCCTGCCAGCAATTCGCAGCCCAATCCACCCAGTGAAATGCTGCGGCCCTATCTGCGTTAAGTGTTGCAAGTCCGTCAGAGGACCGTAGGAGGCAGCTTGCTGGCGACGCCACCGTTGTCGCCAGCAAGCTGCCTCCTACAGCATTACCAGCGCTGTACCAGCCCCTCCACAACACTTAACGAGGACAAAACCAATGCTGCCTCAGAAACAGCTCGCCCCTTTATATTCAATAAAGATATAAAAATATATATTTCAGTTCTTTTACGGAATAAATCGCAGCCTTTATAACTGGCACCACTCCCGCGCTGTGAGCCAACTGTCTGCGAGGCAACAGTGGGTGCTGTCCAGCCATCAACACTGCCTGATCTTCCCAAGGAATTGTCATGAACGTTTTCTGGTTTCTTCCCACCCACGGCGATGGTCATTTTCTGGGTACGACCAAAGGCGCACGTCCGGTCACTCTCAATTATCTGAAGCAGGTGGCGCAGGCTGCCGATGACCTGGGCTATCACGGTGTGTTGATTCCTACCGGCCGTTCCTGCGAAGACTCCTGGGTCATCGCTTCGGCGCTGGTGCCGCTGACCGAACGCCTGAGGTTTCTGGTGGCGATTCGTCCGGGAATCATTTCGCCGACGGTTTCGGCGCGCATGGCTGCGACACTGGACCGCCTCTCAGGCGGCCGCCTGCTGATCAACGTGGTCACCGGTGGCGACCCGGATGAAAACCGTGGCGATGGCAGCTTCCTCGATCACAGCGAGCGTTACGAAGTCAGCGACGAGTTCCTGAAAATCTGGCGGCGCGTGCTGCAGGGCGAAGCCGTGGATTTCGAGGGCAAGCATCTGCGCGTACAGAACGCCAAGGCGCTGTATCCGCCTATCCAGAAGCCTTATCCGCCGCTGTACTTTGGTGGTTCTTCCGACGCTGCTCATGATCTGGCTGCCGATCAGGTGGATGTCTACCTGACCTGGGGGGAGCCACCCGCTGCCGTGGCCGAGAAACTGGCCGATGTCCGCGAGCGTGCAGCCCGCAAGGGCCGCACCGTCAAATTCGGTATCCGCCTGCATGTGATCGTGCGCGAAACCAGCGAAGAAGCCTGGAAAGCCGCCAGCACCCTGATAGAACACATCAGCGATGAAACCATCGCTGCCGCACAGAAGTCCTTCGCCCGCTTCGACTCCGAAGGTCAGCGTCGCATGGCTGCCCTGCATGACGGTCGTCGCGACAATCTGGAAATCGCCCCGAACCTGTGGGCCGGTGTGGGCCTGGTACGTGGTGGTGCAGGGACGGCGCTGGTGGGCAATCCGCAGGAAGTCGCGGCGCGCATCAAGGAATACGCGGACCTGGGCATCGAGAGTTTTATCTTCTCCGGCTACCCGCATCTGGAGGAAGCCTATCGCTTCGCCGAGCTGGTTTTCCCGCTGCTGCCTGAGCCTTATGCCAGCCTGGCAGGACGCGGCATCACCAACCTTACCGGCCCCTTTGGCGAAATGATCGCCAATGATCTGCCACCGCAGGCCAAGTGATGTCTGTGCAACTGCTGACCTTGCCGCCCTCGCCGGCCCTGGCGACTTCGATCCGGGCCACGGCCCAGGTTTTCGAGGATCCCAAATCCCGAGACTTGCTGGCTCACGTGCAGCAAGTGGCACCCAGCGATGCCAGTGTGCTGATCATCGGGGAAACCGGCACCGGCAAGGAGCTGGTGGCTCGACATCTTCACGAACTCAGTCACCGCCGCGACAAACCTTTCGTGGCGGTCAACTGCGGTGCGTTCTCGGAATCCCTGATCGAGGCCGAACTGTTCGGCCACGAGAAAGGTGCCTTTACCGGTGCCCTGAGCGCCAAGTCCGGCTGGTTTGAAGAGGCCGATGGCGGCACGCTGTTTCTGGATGAAATCGGCGACCTGTCCATGCCTCTGCAGGTCAAGTTGCTGCGTGTCTTGCAGGAGCGCGAGGTAGTACGCCTGGGTTCACGCAAAAGCATTCCCATCAACGTGCGGGTGTTGGCCGCGACCAATGTACAACTGGAAAAAGCCATCAATGCCGGACATTTCCGCGAGGATCTGTATTACCGGCTGGACGTGGTGAATCTGGAATTGAGCCCGCTGCGCGAGCGACCGGGAGATATTCTGCCGCTGGCCCGGCACTTCATCGATATCTATAGCCAGCGCCTGAACTACGGCCCGATACGCATCAGTCCGGAAGCCGAACTCAAGCTCAAGAGCTACAGTTGGCCGGGTAATATTCGCGAGCTGGAAAACGTTATCCATCACACCTTGCTGGTCTGCCGTAACGGGGTTATCCAGCATGAAGACCTGCGCCTTTCGAACCTGAGGATCGAGCGTCAGGAAGAGGTGCCAAGAGGCGATGAGTCAGCGGAAGAACTGCTCAAGCGTGCCTTCCAGAAGCTGTTTGAAGAACAGGCCGGTGCGCTGCATGAAAAAGTCGAAGATGCCCTGCTAAGAGCAGCCTATCGCTTCTGCCATCACAATCAGGTGCACACCGCCAACCTGCTGGGCCTGACCCGCAATGTCACCCGGGCGCATCTGATCCGCATCGGCGAACTGGCCGTCAACAAACGCCGCCCCGGTGAAAACCTGCAAGGCGAGCAGATGCTGCACCTATCGGTCTGAGAGCAAGGCGGTCAGGTGCAGGGCCAGGGCCTTGGACTGGATCGCCACATCGGTCACCGCGGTACTTTCCCACCACATGCCCCGCAGCGGCGGGCCCATGGCAAACAGACGCGGTGAACGTCGTCCTTTGGCATCGAGAACCGCTCCGTCGCGCTCGGCGGCAATTCCCAACGCCAGAGGCCCTGGCTGAATCAGGCCCCGGGCCAGCAGTTGACGTGGCAAGGGACGGTCTACCCGACGCCAGTCGTATTCGATACCCGTGGAGTTGATCAGGGCATCTCCGACAACCAGTGACGACTGGCTCTGACCGCGATGCCGGATCTGAATGTGCACCCGCCCCTGAGACAGGGACTTCACTCCTTGCAAAGAGGCCGCCTGAATGGTCAGCCGCCCCTGTTGCACCAGGTCCGCAAGCAGCGCAGCACTGGGCGGCGGCGAACGATGGTGATGGCTTTCCCACCAGGGCCGAACATGCCTGACGAACTGACGGCGCTGGCGATCGGAAGCCTGGTTCCACAAACGGCCGATATTGGCCCGTACCGTATCCAGAGGTGCTTGCCAGTCGATACCGCTTTCGATGGCCAGCTCACACTGTTCGCGCACCTTGCGTACCAATTGCCGGGTGCTGCGAATACTGTGGTCCTGTTCGAGGAAGTCGGCCCACTCCGGCGGCTGACGGCGGACATGAGGCAGCAGGCCATGGCGGGAAAACACCCGGATGGGGCCACGGTGCCCGGACTGCTGCAAGGACACCACGGCATCGACCATGGTCAGCCCGGAACCGATGATCAGAACCGTGGACTGAGGATCCAGCCGGCGCATGGCCTCGACATTCCAGGGGTCGAGCGCTGCCGCATTGAGGCCATTGGAATGATGCTGAGGCGTACGTGAGGCCGCGTACATGCCCGTTGCCAGCATCGCGAAACGGCCCTGCAATTCTGTCCCGTCGGCCAGGGTGACAGTGACACCCGACTCTTTGGTCAGCAGATCGATCGCTTCCCCGCGAACATGCTCGACGCTGGAGCCGTTAACCTGTCCGATCGCCTGAGCCTCCCGCAGACGCTGCTGCACATACAACCCGAAGACGCCCCGTGGCGGAAACAGCACCGACACCGGCACCGACTGCTCCCTTGATTCAGGCCAGCCGCCGTCGGCCAGGTACTGGGTCAGCCATTGGGTCAGGTCATCAGGATTATCGGGATCGGCACTCATGCGGGCAGCATTGCCATTGAGGGTATGTCCCGGCTCCGTGGCGCTGTAGGCTTCTCCCCTGCCCAGTTCGGCCCGGGGCTCGACGATCAGGATTCGTCGCATGCCGGGCTGACGCAACAACTGGACTGCCAGCATGGTGCCGCTCAGGCCTCCACCAATGATCAGGACATCGGCTACGGCAGGCAGGATCTTGTCATCGCGCATCGAACATCGCCTCGGGCTGGTTGCTGGGAAGTCTGTATTTACAGCACCACATTGCGTACGAAACGCAGGGTAATCTCACCTTCATTGCGATAAGTGTGTGGCTGGTTGCTGGGGAACATGAAGAATTCGCCAGGACCGACCCGATGCTGCCTGTCACGCTCGGCAAAGCTTACGATCAGATACCCTTCAACGACGTAGACCTGCTCGCTCCAGCCTTCGGGATCGGCCTCGGATGCGTAGGCATCCCCGGGCTCGAGCGTGAACTCCCACAACTCGACCTCGCGCCGGGCAAGGGCCTTGGCCAGCAGCACAGCCTTGCTGCCCGGTCGGGTGCCTTCCCAGGCCAGTTCGTTGATACGGCTGTGATCCGCCAGCTCGGGTGCCTGAATCAAGTCACTGAAGGCCACCTCAAGCGCCTCGGCCACCCGGTCCAGCGTTGCGAGGCTGACATTCTTCTCTCCCGCCTCGATAGCCACCAGCATGCGGCGGCTGACGCCGGACTTTTCCGCCAGAGCGCTCTGGCTCAGCCCTGCCCCATTACGCAGACGGCGAACGTTATGGCTGACATGCTGCAGCACGGGGGCACGCTGGGAATTTTCTTTGTGCACGATATTGCTCATCTGAACCCTTTGCGCATTATACTGCCCACATTTTGCGACGCATTGTGTGTTGCGTATCCCATTGCATGCAAGGCTTTAAAAGCCTGGAAAACCCTCATGACCTCCATTCGCCGAGTACCGCGTGTCAGCAAGGCTGAAGCGGTACTGATCCTGATCACTGTCCTGTGGGGCGGCACCTTCCTGCTCGTCCAGCACGCCCTGACCGTCAGCGGGCCGATGTTTTTCGTGGGCCTGCGATTTGCCGCCGCGGCCTGCATCGTAGCGCTGTTCTCGATGAAAACCATGCGCGAGCTGACTTTGCTTGAACTCAAGGCCGGTATATTCATCGGCATTTCGATCATGCTCGGCTACGGGTTGCAGACCATCGGCCTGCAGAGTATCCCCAGCAGCCAGTCGGCGTTCATCACCGCATTGTATGTCCCTTGCGTACCCTTGCTGCAATGGCTGGTGCTGGGACGTCGTCCCGGCCTGATGCCCAGCCTGGGCATTGCGCTGGCCTTCAGCGGGCTGATACTGCTCTCGGGGCCGGAAGGCGCATCGCTGCAATTCAGTCCTGGCGAGATTGCCACCATCATCAGCGCCGTGGCGATTGCTGCCGAAATAATCATGATCGGTGCCTATGCCGGCAAGGTCGATGTACGACGGGTCACTGTCGTGCAACTGGCCACCGCCTCGATGCTGGCGTTTCTGATGATCGTTCCCACCGGCGAGAGCCTGCCGGGCTTTTCCTGGCTGCTGGTTATCAGTGCCGTAGGCCTGGGTGCCATGAGCGCAGTTATCCAGGTCGCCATGAACTGGGCACAGAAGAGCGTATCCCCGACCCGCGCCACCGTGATCTATGCCGGGGAGCCGGTCTGGGCCGGGATTGCCGGACGGCTGGCCGGTGAACGTCTGCCAGGTATCGCATTGCTGGGTGCGGCGCTGATTGTCGCTGGCGTGATTGTCAGTGAAATGAAGGCGCGGGCCCGGCCTCAGGAACAGGAAACGGAGCAGGAAGAAGGCATACGGCGACTGGATCAATAACGCCGGATCCACGTCCTGCAAGGCTCACAGGTTTAAAACAGACACTTCTTGTAGGAAATTCCTGAGGCTCTGGGTTTGGAGATGCGACGTCTGGCACGTATGATGCTTGACATTTCCCTGCAGATTAGAAGCCTATGTCTCTGATAGTTCTACTGCTTCTGCCTTTCATCGGCAGCTGTCTGGCGGCCCTTTTGCCGCACAACGCGCGTAACGCCGAATCCCTGCTCGCTGGCATGATCGCTCTGATCGGTGCCGTGCAGGTGGCGTTGTGGTTCCCGCAGATCGCCGACGGCGGTGTGATTCGTGAAGAATACTTCTGGCTGCCCAGCCTGGGACTGAATTTCGTCCTGCGCATGGACGGGTTTGCCTGGATGTTTTCGATGATGGTGCTGGGCATCGGCACGCTGGTGTCCTTGTATGCCCGCTATTACATGTCACCGGACGATCCTGTTCCGCGCTTCTTTGCGTTTTTCCTGGCGTTCATGGGGGCAATGCTGGGGCTGGTGATCTCCGGCAACCTGATCCAGATCGTGTTTTTCTGGGAACTGACCAGTGTCTTTTCCTTCCTGCTGATCGGTTACTGGCACCATCGCAATGACGCACGACGCGGCGCTTACATGGCGCTGATGGTCACGGGCGCTGGCGGTCTGGCGTTGCTGGTGGGCGTCCTGATGCTGGGCCATGTGGTGGGCAGTTATGACCTGGACCGCGTGCTGGCCTCGGGCGAAGCGATCCGTGCCCATGCACTGTACCCGGTGTTATTGACCCTGATCCTGATCGGCGCCTTGAGCAAGAGCGCACAGTTTCCGTTTCACTTCTGGCTGCCCCATGCCATGGCCGCGCCGACGCCGGTCTCGGCTTATCTGCACTCGGCAACCATGGTCAAGGCCGGTGTGTTTCTGCTTGCGCGCCTGTGGCCTTCGCTGTCCGGCACCGAACAGTGGTTCTGGATCGTCAGCGGGGCCGGTGCCTGCACACTGGTGCTGGGCGCTTACGCCGCCATTTTCCAGAACGACCTCAAGGGGCTGCTGGCCTACTCGACCATCAGCCATCTGGGCCTGATCACTCTGTTGCTGGGCCTCAACAGCCCGCTGGCGGCCGTTGCAGCCGTATTCCATATCCTCAACCACGCCACCTTCAAGGCTTCACTGTTCATGGCGGCAGGGATCATCGACCATGAAAGCGGGACACGGGATATCCGGCGTCTCAGCGGGCTGATAAAGCTGATCCCTTACACCGCGACACTGGCCATGGTTGCCAGCGCTTCGATGGCGGGGGTGCCGTTGCTCAACGGTTTCCTGTCCAAAGAGATGTTCTTCGCCGAAACCGTATTCATTTCTGCCACCGCCTGGGTAGAAATGGCGCTGCCCATCATCGCGACCATTGCCGGGGCCTTCAGCGTCGCCTACTCCCTGCGCTTTACCGTGGATGTGTTTTTCGGCCCGGCGGCAAAAGACCTTCCCCTGCTGCCCCACGAACCGCCACGCTGGATGCGTGCGCCGGTGGAGTTGCTGGTGATGGCCTGTCTGGTGGTCGGTATTTTCCCGGCTCAATCGGTCGCGCCACTGCTCGCCGCCGCTGCACAGCCGGTAGTGGGCGATACGTTGCCTGAGTACAGCCTGGCGATCTGGCACGGCTGGAACGCACCGATGATCATGAGTCTGATCGCCATGGCCGGTGGTATTACGCTGTATCTGCTGCTGCGCAAGTCGTTCCGCCAGGAACGCTTTGTCGGCCCGCCACTGGTGTCGAGGCTCAACGGCAAGCTGTTTTTCGAACGTTGTCAGGTGATTCTGATGCAATGGGCTCGACGCTTCGAGCGTCAGGTCAGTACCCGTCGTCTCCAGCCACAATTGTTCATGCTGGTTCTGACGGCAACGGTGCTGGGCTTTATTCCGATGTACTTCAGCGGCCTGACCTGGGGGGACCGGCCGAAGATTCCGGGCTCCGGAGTGTTTGTAACCCTGTGGCTGATCGCGATTGCCTGCGCCCTCGGAGCTGCATGGCAAGGCAAGTATCACCGTCTGGCTGCGCTGATCATGGTCAGCGTCTGTGGCCTGATGACCTGCATCACCTTTGTCTGGTTCTCGGCACCCGATCTGGCGCTGACCCAACTGGTGGTCGAAGTGGTGACCACCGTGCTGATCCTGCTGGGCCTGCGCTGGATGCCACGCCGTAATGAAGATGTCGCGCCCTCGGTGAGTTCGCGACTCAATGCCCGTACCCGACGCATTCGCGACCTGACGCTGTCCGTACTGGTCGGTGCAGGCATGGCCTTGCTGTCCTATGCCATGCTGACCCGCCAGACGCCCAACGCCATCTCTTCGTTCTACCTGAGCCGGGCATTGCCCGAGGGTGGCGGCACCAACGTGGTCAACGTGATGCTGGTGGATTTCCGCGGCTTCGATACCTTCGGGGAAATCACGGTACTGGCCGCCGTTGCCCTGACGGTATTCGCCTTGCTGCGTCGTTTCCGTCCACCCAAGGAAAGCATCCCCCTGCCCGCCCAGCAACGCCTGCTGGCTCGCGACGTGGTCACTGACCTGATCAACCCGCGCAGCGCAAGCGATACGGCACTGGGCTTCATGATGGTGCCGGCTGCGCTGGTACGCCTGCTGCTGCCCATCGCGTTCATGGTTTCGATGTACCTGTTCATGCGCGGCCACAACCAGCCGGGCGGCGGGTTCGTCGCCGGTCTGGTGATGTCGGTGGCGTTCATCCTGCAATACATGGTTGCCGGAACTCAGTGGGTCGAGGCGCAGATGAGTCTGCGACCTCTGCGCTGGATGGGCACCGGTCTGCTGTGCGCTGTCATCACCGGCCTGGTTTCCATGGCGCTGGGGTATCCGTTCATGACCACTCATACCGCGCATCTGGACCTGCCGATACTCGGTGAGGTCCATTTCGCCAGCGCCCTGTTCTTCGATGTAGGCGTCTATGCAGTGGTCGTCGGCTCGACGCTGTTGATCCTCACTGCGCTGGCCCACCAGTCGGTGCGCAGCCATCGTCCGACCCAGTTGCCGAAACCGATTGTCCGCCCTGCGGCCGAATCCGCGACTACACAAGGAGCCGTCTGATGGAAGAAGTCATCGCAGTCGCCATTGGCGTTCTCGCTGCATCCGGTGTCTGGCTGATACTGCGCCCGCGTACCTTCCAGGTGGTGATGGGTCTGTGTCTGCTGTCCTATGGCGTGAACCTGTTCATTTTCAGCATGGGCAGCCTGTTCATCGGCAAGGAGCCCATCATCAAGGACGGCATCCCTCAGGATCTGCTCAACTACACCGATCCCCTGCCCCAGGCGCTGGTACTGACCGCAATCGTCATCAGCTTCGCCATGACGGCGCTGTTTCTGGTCGTGCTGCTGGCTTCCCGCGGCCTGACCGGCACTGACCATGTGGATGGCAGGGAGCCCAAGGCATGAGCTGGATGAACCAACTGATTGTTGCTCCCATCCTGTTGCCATTGGTGACCGCCGGGCTGATGCTCTGGCTGGGCGAAAAACACAGGCCGCTCAAGGGCCGCATCAACCTGCTGTCGAGCATGCTCGGCCTGGCGATTTCCATCACATTGCTGTTGTGGGTCCAGAAGAGCGGTACCACTGGCAGCATCGGGGTCTATCTGCCGGGCAACTGGGAAGTGCCGTTCGGTATCGTGCTGGTGGTGGATCACCTGTCGGCCCTGATGCTGGTGCTGACCGGCATCATTGCCGTATGCGCGCTGCTGTTCGCACTGGCACGCTGGGACCGGGCAGGTGCCAGCTTCCACGCCTTGTTCCAGATACAGTTGATGGGCCTGTACGGTGCCTTCCTGACCGCCGACCTGTTCAACCTGTTCGTGTTCTTCGAGGTCTTGCTGGCGGCGTCCTATGGCTTGATGCTGCACGGCTCCGGGCGCGCCCGGGTGTCGGCGGGCCTGCATTACATCTCCATCAACCTGCTGGCCTCGTCGCTATTCCTGATTGGCGCTGCATTGATCTACGGCGTAACGGGTACCCTCAACCTGGCTGATCTGGCGATCAAGATTCCTCAGGTTCCGGAATCCGACCTCGGCCTGCTGCACGCGGGCGCAGCGATCCTGGCCACCGCCTTTCTGGCCAAGGCTGGCATGTGGCCGCTGAACTTCTGGCTGGTGCCGGCTTACTCGGCAGCCAGTGCACCGGTTGCAGCGATGTTCGCCATCATGACCAAGGTCGGCATCTACACCCTGCTGCGCCTGTGGACGCTGCTGTTTTCCGAACAGGCCGGGCCTTCGGCATTCTTCGGCGGGGACTGGCTGATCTATGGCGGCATGGCAACTATCGTTACCGCAGCAGTGGCGATTATTGCCGCGCAACGCCTGGAGCGTCTGGCCAGCCTGAGCATTCTGGTTTCGGCGGGCATTCTGCTGGCGGCCATCGGCTTTGCCCAGCCGAGCCTGACTTCGGGAGCGCTGTTCTATCTGGTCAGCTCGACCCTGGCGCTGAGCGCGATGTTCCTGCTGGGTGAACTGATCGAGCGCTCACGCTCCTCCAACGAGATTCCCCTCGAAGACGATGCAGACCAATTGCCGCGTAACATGGAATCCCTGCACCCGCCGCCGGGCACCAACCTGGACGACGAGCAGAAGGCCGTGGTCGGGCAAGTCATTCCAATGACCATGGCCTTTCTGGGTCTGAGTTTCATAGCCTGCGCCCTGCTGATCATCGGCATGCCGCCGCTCTCGGGATTCATCGGCAAACTGACGCTGCTCAGCGCGCTGCTCAACCCGTTGGGGCTGGACGTGGCAAAGGACGAGGCCATTTCCACTCAAGGATGGGTGTTGATTGGCTTGCTGATCTTCTCGGGTCTGGCATCGCTGATTGCCTTTTCCCGCCTCGGCGTCCAGCGTTTCTGGACCCCGCTGGAAAGCCCTTCGCCGCTGCTGCGGCGCAATGAATGCCTGCCCATCATTATCCTGCTGGGCCTGTGCATTGCCCTGACGATCAAGGCGGAACCGCTGTTGCGCTACACCCAGGACACCGCTGCCGCCTTGCATAACCCGACTCAGTATGTGCAATCGGTCATGGCCACACGCCCCGTGCCAGGACCGACCGGCACCCAGGCCGTTTCGCAGGTGCAGCCATGATGAGATTTTTCTTCCCCGCCCCATGGTTTTCACTGGCGCTGTGGGTGTTATGGCTGGTGCTGAATCTTTCCATCAGCCCAGGTACGGTACTGCTGGGTGCCATATTCGGCTTTCTGGCCCCCCTGCTCATGGCGCCTTTGCGCCCGACCCCGGTGCGCATTCGCAAACCGGGCAGGATCCTGAAGTTTTTCCTGCGGGTGGGCTATGACACGCTGATCTCGAACCTGCAGGTATTCATGTCGGTCTGGAACCTCAAACGCCGACCGCCACGTTCGGCGTTCGTCAAGGTACCACTGGACATGCGCGACCCCAGCGGCCTGGCCGCACTGGCGATGGTCACGACCGTGGTGCCCGGCACCGTCTGGTCGGAACTGGCACTGGACCGCAGCATTCTGCTGATGCATGTGTTCGATCTGGAAGATGAAGCGCAATTCATCAAGCACTTCAAGACAGCTTATGAGCGCCCCTTGATGGAGATTTTCGAATGACGGCCCTGCTCGACAATGCCATTCTGCTCAGCCTGTTCATTTTTGCCCTGGCGATGGTGATCACCCTGATTCGCCTGTTCAGGGGACCGTCGGCACAGGATCGCGTCCTGGCACTGGATTACCTGTATGTCATCGCCATGCTGATGATGCTGGTGCTGGGCATACGTTATGCCAGTGACACCTATTTCGAGGCCGCCCTGCTGATCGCCCTGTTCGGTTTCGTCGGCTCCTTTGCCCTGGCCAAATTCCTGTTGCGCGGAGAGGTGATCGAATGAATTCGCTGCAGAACATTCCCTTCTGGGTGCAGGTCATTACTTCGTTGCTACTGGTTGCAAGCAGTGTGTTCGCCTTGACCGGCGCTCTGGGCCTGTTGCGCCTGAAGAGCTTTTTTCAGCGCATGCACCCGCCTGCCCTGGCGTCCACACTGGGAGCCTGGTTCGTTGCACTGGCTTCGATCATTTATTTCTCGGCGCTGAAATCCGGGCCGGTGATTCATGCCTGGCTGATTCCTGTCCTGCTGTCGATCACCGTGCCGGTCACCACGTTGCTGCTGGCCCGTACCGGGCTGTTTCGCAAGCGCATGGCCGGGGATAACGATGTTCCGCCGGAAGTCAGCGGCGATCGTCCAGCCCGGGAATCGGTCGAGAACTGAACCGTCATTGATGGCTTCGCGGGCGGCCCTGCTCGCGAAGAGATTTCAATCACTCACTGGCCTTGAAGGTCAGCTCACCCTTGCGCCATTTGGCAGCCTTGCCGATGGCCGCCTTGAGAGGCTTGCTCAGGCCGCCCTGCAATTGCTCATTGGCCGCAAAGACCATGAACACTGCATGCCCCTCCTTGAACACGATGCCGTGGCCTTCGGGAATATCGACATAGGCGTAATCGCCCAGACCGTAGACAGTGAACTTGATATCACGAAACTTCAGCTCAAACTTTCCACCTTCGCGACTGGGCAGAACCGAGGCGCGAAAATGGTCCCCGACCTTGAGTTCAAGGCGCGGTTTGTCATCGACCACCATTGCTGTTTCGGTGTCGATTTCGGACATGTAGATGCCATCGGGCGACTGCTCGGTGACATAGACAAAACGTGACTGGAACTGCTTGACCAACTGCGCACGTAGATCACCGAGCACAAACAGAGAATGGGTATCCAGGTTACTTACAGCCAATGTACAAATCCTCGAACATGAAAATAAGCTGCCTGGCAAAGCCAGGACAGTGAAAGAATAAGCATCCTTACAGGCCGCCGGAGCGGCTGAAATACCTGCTGACACGCACTGAAACTGCGAGCGATGACTCCATGGTCGCCACCCTGCCGGGCAGGCTGGAGGCGGATTCTACCGACAGACAACGCCAGCGGCCTATATACCTTTTTGTACAGAGAAATATCAGAGGCAGGAAAAGCGGCTCGGTTCGGCACGCGGGACAGACATTAGCACCTGTCGCCGGATGAATAAAAGGTTCGTCGAACTCTGCCCGTCGTCGACACTCCGATAAAGAACGAAGGCCAACCCTGTAGCCAAGGAGATGACATGGAATTGCCAACCCACTCTCTGCCCAACCTGTTCGCCCAACTGGGCCTGGACTCGGATGAGGATAGCATCCAGAACTTCATTGCCAACCACTCACTGCCTGACGATGTGAAACTGATCGACGCCGAGTTCTGGACACCTCAACAGGCCCGCTTCCTGAAAGAAGAACTTCGCGAAGATGCCGACTGGGCTCCTGTGGTCGACGAACTCAATGTATTGCTGCACAAGAGCCCATAACCTCGCACGACTCAATGCCGGTATCCGGACTGACTCGCGTTCGGGTACCGGACCCGACCACCTGGCTGCGGTGCATGCACGAATACCGCATCACTGAAACTGCCCACCCTGCCAATGATCGCATTCCAGTGGGCGGAGTGATGAATATAGCGCCAGCGCAGCAGGCATTCCTCTCGCTCGTCCAGAGTGTAGGCACCGCCGCGGGCATAGCCGATCAACTTGCGGCAGATGCTTTCCAGCTCCGGAACGAGCCGCAGTTCTGCGGTATCTGGAACCGGCTCGAACGGCACGCCTTCATCACAGGCCAGTGCATGCATGACACGCAGATAGACCCGCGACAGATGCCCGAACACCTGGCGACGCAAACAGGCTGCAGCCACGACCGTCTTGCGTCCCAGAGCGGTCGTGCGCCCCCGGCCACAGATTTCGGAGCACTCCACCTTCAGTGAGGCCTGCCGATCCCGGGGATCAATCCATTGCCCGGCATCCAGGGCCAGCAGGTCTTCCTGGGCCTGCAACCAGGCCGCACTCGACTCACAGGGAGTGTCGCGGTAAACCATGCTTAACCTTGGTCGGGTCAGGAGCAGCTTTTCTTCCATCTGCGGATGGTAACCGCCGCCAATGTCGGCATGGGCTCCGGGCAACACAATCTCCCGGCTCCAGTCAGGGGTAATGCTGTTGAGGGCAAAGTTGCGCCGCGACTCATCCCGTGCCACCAGATGAAGTACCTGCTGGGCGCATCCAGGCGGCAGATAGAGATTGACCCTGTTGCTGGCCGAGTCGCGAACATTGTAGAGATCCTTGAAACTGCCAATGGCAGCCACCGTATCGAACAGTCCGATGACCTTGAGCCTGACGCTGCCCTTGTCCCAGCCGAAATCCGGCCCCAGCGGGACCTTGCGACTTGCCAGGGCCGGTTCGAGCGCCCCCTGGGCCTGCTTGAGCACTTCATTGACAAAATGCCGGGCCGAGGCAGCGCCACGGCTGAAACCGAAAACATCCAGTTCAAGAGCTTCGATGACGCATCCGGGATTATCCAGGGCAAACGCCTTCAGGCGAGAGCCCAGCTTCCTGACGGCATGTTCGGCCTTGGCCACAACTCCCGTGGAACCGCGCCCGAAGCTCTGTCCGAGCCAGAGAGTATCCCCTTCTCCGGAAGTTGTACCTGCGCCGCTGATATAAACGGGCCAGTAAACTTTCAGGCCCTCACCATCGTTTCTGGCGACATACTGATGGCGGTAAAGTGCAACCAGCCGGGCGATATTACTCAGATCATTGCTGTAACTGCTATTGGGGTCGGAGTGCCGTCCTCCACACTCGACGATATGTCTGCCGTCATTGACCTCCATCATGGCGCGGCAATCGGCGCCTGTCTGGCTATTGGAGCGATTATTCCCCGTTCCGTCGAAGAACAGGCCGGCACGCACCGTAACACGAAGCATTGCGGTATCCGATACCGCAGGTTTGCGATTAACTTCCCATGTTTTCTTCATCTTCTGTTCCGTCCGTAGAAAGCAGTCATTTCCCATGACCGCCTTTTAACCAATTCCATACAATTGATTAAAAAGCTTGCTCAGCCACAGACAACAGTCAAGCAACAAGGAAATTTACAGAGCGCTCCTACAAACAGAACCAACATTACTCAAATTAAACAATAAATAAATATCACCTTCACTTTGAAAAATATTATCCGAATACAAACTTGCAGAACGTTTGCAATATCCTGAATAAAATTCCCGAATGAAACCGAAAGATTCCGGGCACAACAAAACCGGGAGGCTAAGATAGCCTCCCGGTCAGGTGACACACCAGTCCAGCCTGAGGATCAGGCCTGACGCTGATGCTTGTCGATCTGCTCGTGGCGCTCTTGCGCCTCGATGCAATATTTGGTCGTCGGGCTGATCAGCAGACGCTTGAGGCCAATAGGCTCTCCGCTGTCGTCGCACCAGCCAAAGGTGTCATCGGCAATGCGCGACAGAGCCATTTCCAGTTGTGGAAGCATGCGCTGATCGCGATCGATGACATTGACCAGCCAATGACGCTCTTCTTCTACCGAAGCAGCGTCGGCAGGATCGGCCGGGGTGTCCAGGCTCTCGATAGCAATGCGGCTTTGCTCGATACGCTCGTGGATTTCAACCTTCATGGCCTGCAACAGCTCGACGAAGAAAGCATGCTGTTCAGCATTCATGTAGTCATCGGCCGGCATGGCCAGCAACTTTTCCTTTGTCATTGATTTCTCTATAAAAAAACGTGCATTGAGGAGCGGCTCAACGTTGCCGTAAAAGCGCCATGATCTCCAAGCGCCACCAGGCACTCAATTTACGAGGGGCGGCAGTCTAAGGCCGGCTTGGCCCGTCGGCAATACAATTGAAGGGATTTTGTCCCCCGAGTGCATTGACGCCCCTGAAAATCAGGCCTTGAAACCTTTGTGAAGAGCCTCTGACTCTGCTTTGAGAGATCAGTTCCGGTAAAGGAAAAAGCACAAAAGGGCCCGTTGAAGGCCCTTTTGTGCTCAATCCGCTATCAACGCTTGGCTTTGCGCTTGTTGCGATATTGATCGATTACCACCGCAACCACAATGATCAGGCCCTTGATGATGTCCTGAACATAAGCATCCACGCCAACGAAAGTGAAGCCGCTGGCCATGACCCCCAGGATCAGCGCACCGATCACGGTGCCGGTAATGCGTCCGACACCACCGGCCAGACTGGTGCCACCAATCACGGCGGCGGCAATGGCATCCAGTTCATAGGACATGCCCATCCCCGCCTGCCCTGTCGCCGCCCGCGCCGAAGCCACGACCCCGGCCAGCCCCGCCAGCAGACCGGCAATGCTGTAGACAATGACCAGATGACGCTTGACGTTGATACCCGAAGTACGAGCCGCCTGCATGTTGCCGCCGATGGCGTAGGTGTACTTGCCATACTTGGTGTAGCGCAAGGCAATATGAAAGATCACCGCGACAACCAGGAAAATGATGACCGGCATCGCCCCCTGACCAATGGCCGTATAGGAGTCCGAAAGCATGCTCACCGGCTGGCCTTCGGTATAGAAACGCGCCAACCCGCGAGCCGATACCATCATGCCCAGAGTGGCGATGAAGGGTGGAATTCCGGTGATTGCGATGATGCTGCCGTTGATTGCCCCGGCCAGCAGTCCGACTCCAAGCCCCACGACCACCGGTATCCAGACTGGCAGGTCAGTGAGCGAAGGAAAGACCGCCCGGGAAAAGTCCGACGTCTGCGCCAGACTGGCGGCAATCATCGCCGACAGGGCCAGCACCGAGCCGGACGACAGATCGATCCCGGTGGTGATGATCACCTGAGTGACCCCGATAGCCAGCAGGCCGATGATCGAGACTTGCAGGATCATCAAGACCAGTCGCTGGGAGTTGAGCAGGAAGCTCTGGTCGCGCACGATCCAGCCCAACAGTTCGAAAACCAGCCCGATACCGATCAGCACCAGAAAAATACTCAGTTCGGTAGGCAGCCGCCGTTTGCTCTTGTTCGGCGCCAGGGCCGGCTTGTTCTGCAAAATTGCGTTGCTCATTTCCATTTCCCTCTTGTTCTTTTTCTGCCATCAGTCCGGACAGGCAACTCAGTGAACCAGATTGCCGGAAGCCAGATGCATGACCTTTTCCTGGGTGGCCTCACTGCGATCGAGGATGCCCATCATTTCGCCTTCGTGCATGACCATGACCCGGTCACTCATGCCCAGCACTTCGGGCAATTCGGAGGAAATCATGATTACGGCCATGCCCTCGCCGGCCAGCAGGGAAATCAGTCGATAGATTTCTGCCTTGGCCCCCACATCGATGCCACGGGTCGGCTCATCGAGAATCAGGATTCTGGGGTTAGTCATCAGCCAGCGGGCCAGCAATGCCTTCTGCTGATTACCGCCGGAAAGCGTATCGATGCACTGTTCAAGGGACGGCGTCTTGACGCGCAACTTCTTGCACATGTCTTCGCACATCAGCCGCAGGGCTTTCTGCTGGACGAAACCGTTGCCGGCGTAGTTGGCCAGAACAGCCATTTCCATGTTTTCCATGACCGACAGACAGGGAAACAGTCCCGTAAGCTTGCGGTCCTCGGTCAGTAGCGCGAAGCCTTTTTCAATGGCCTGATGCGGGTCGGTAATACGTACCGGCACCCCATCGAGCTGGATTTCGCCTTCTTCGCTGGGGGTGATACCGAACAGGGTTTCGGCCACATTGGTCCGGCCGGAGCCCATCAGCCCGGCAATGCCAAGAATCTCACCGGCATGCAGGTCGAAGGACACCCCCTGGAAAACTCCGTCCAGGCTCAGATCACGTACCGACAGCAGCAGGTCACCAATGGGCTTTTCCCGTTCGGGAAAGAGCTGGGTCAGTTCGCGCCCGACCATCATCGAGATCAGGCTGTCGCCGTCCATGCTTTCCGCACGCTGCAAGCCGATATAGGCACCGTCGCGAAACACCGCCACTTCGTCGGCGATCTCGAAAACTTCACTCATCTTGTGGGTGATATAGATGATGCCTTTGCCCTGGGCGCGCAGGTCGGCAATGATCGAAAACAGGTGGGCGACTTCCGTCTCGGTAATGGCCGATGTCGGCTCGTCCATGATGAGGATGTCGGAGTCATAGGAAACCGCCTTGGCAATCTCCACCATCTGCCGCTCGGCAATGCTCAGGTTGCCCACCAGTTCCTGCGGATCGAGCCTGATGCGCAAGCGCTCCAGCAGTTCGGCCGTGCAGCGGTACATTTCCCGGTGGTCGACCATGTGCAGGCTGTTGAGTTGTTCGCGACCGATCCAGATGTTCTCCGCGATGCTCATGAACGGCATCAGGTTCAATTCCTGATGGATCATGGCAATACCCGCCTGCAAGGCGGCCAGAGGCGTATCGAAGCGCACGGGATTGCCCCGCAGGCGTATCTCGCCGGCATCGGGTTGATAGATCCCGGCGATGATTTTCATCAGGGTCGACTTGCCTGCGCCATTCTCGCCCATCAGGGCCAGCACAGTGCCGGGCCGTACCCGCAGCTGTACATCGTTGAGGGCGATGACGCCCGGAAAGCCCTTGCTGATATTGCTGATTTCCAGCAGATAGGGGGATGAAACGTCAGTGGCGTCCGGGTTATCGGCACGGGCAGCGGACGGCGTCTCGCGCTGGGCATGGCGGGTGGCAGTAGCGGAACCGAACATGATCGAAACTCCTCAAGCAACAGGCCATGGGAGAGCAGGCGACCGCCCTCCCATGCCTCTTCACTGTTTCTTTTTAGTGAATTCGTCGACGTTTTCAGGTGTGATCAGGCGATACGGAATCAGGATGGCCTGTGGCTCGACCTTTTCCTTCTTAGCCAGCTTCACGGCGGCATCGATTGCCCCTGTAGCCTGGCCGTTGGCATCCTGAAAGACCGATACCGCCAGATCGCCGCGCTTTACGGCACTCAGGCCATCGGGCGTGCCGTCCACTCCGGCAACCAGCACACTACCGGGCTTGACGCCGGCCTGCTTGAGAGCCATGGAGGCACCGATCGCCATTTCGTCATTGTTGGCCAGCACCGCATTGAAGGCTCTGCCCTGGGTGATCCAGTCGTTGGTCAGGTCCATGCCTTTCTGACGTAGCCAGACACCGGTCTGCTCCTGATCGATCTTGATGTCGGGGTATTTGCTCAGCACCTCTTTGACGCCTTTGGTACGGTTCTGCGTCGAGTTGTTGGCCAGATCCCCCAGCAGGATCATGACACTGCCCTTGCCACCCAGTTTTTCGGCGATGTACTGCATCTGCATGCGGCCTGCCTCCATGTCATCGGAGGTGACGGTAGCCACACCCTGGGGCAGTTTCGGATCATCGGGACGGCGATTGACGTAGACCAGCGGTATTCCCTTCTCCGTGGCAACCTTGGTAATACGGGCTGTCGCTGCGGTGTCCACAGGATTGACGATCAGCGCGTCGACCTGCTTGTTGATGAGCTCCTGCACCTGATCGATCTGCTTGTTCACATCCGCACGGGCATCAACGAACTGCAGCTTCACCCCATCGGGCAGGGTCTTGGCATGCTCGTTCATGTCTTCGCGCAGGTAAGTCAGCCAGGTGTCATCGAACTGTGACATGGCCACGCCGATCCTGATGTCGGCCATGGCAGTACCGCTGCCCAGCAGCAGGGCCAGAGCCAGGGAGGTGAAACGAATCTTGGTCTTCATGAAGGTCTGTCTCCAAATTCTTGTTGTTGTTCAGACTTGGTAACGACGTAGCGAAGAGCGGGTTACTTCGGCAGACGAATACCCGTGGCACCGGGTATGCAGAACAGTTGCGCATCCTTGTGCTGCACGCACATGCCGCGTGCGACGAGCGTAAGGAATCGCTCCATGACAGAGATCCAGAATGACGAGGGGGCAGAACGCATGGCCTGTTGGCCGCGGGTAGGGGTTTTCATCGACGGTACCTATCTTTGTCTTGTTTTTGTTTGCTTGTTTCCTGCGACTTTCAGACGAGTCTGACAGCGCAGGTGATTCGATAGTCGGCAACCTGAAAACGACTTTATTGGAAAATATTTTCCAATTCAACTCATTTTAGAATTTTATTATGTTTTTATTTCCCCCCTCCCGGCATGTCGATAGCAGCAAGCCCCGGCTCTCTCCAGAGAACCGGGGCTTGCATGCAATCCTGAAAAAACGCGCTGATTACAAGGCGATCACCCGCCCCTCCTGTGCACTCAAGCGTGCGGCGTCCAGCACGACGGCAGTCGCGACAGCATCGTTCGCATCCACGGGATTGCGCCCCTGTACGTCGATGGAATCCTGCAACTGTCGGTAGAACTCCAGCCAGCATCCCTGCTCAGAGGGAACCCGCTCCCGGTGGTCGCCATGTTCGAACCAGCCCCAGCGCCTGTGCTCCTCGACACCCCAGCGTTCGCCTTCGGACCTGGGCGTCAGCCCCGCCAGAGCGGCCTCTTCCTGACCATCCAGACCTTCGACACTGTAGCAACCCTGGGTGCCGCTGACCCTGAAACGCGGCCTCGGAGTGTTTTGCAGGCAACTGCCGGTCAGATGCGAGACGACACCGCTGGCATGGGTCAGGGAAATGAAGAAGGCGTGATCCGGCGCATCCGGCGCACTGAACTGCAGTTCGGCATACACGCGGCTGACCGGGCCGAACAGCACCAGGGCCTGATCCACCAGATGACTGCCAAGATCACGCAACAGACCACCACCGCTGGTCTTGCCCACCGATCTTGGAGAATAGCGTTCGATGCTGGATTCAAAACGGTTGATGGTGCCAAGCACATCGTTGTCGATCAGCTTGCGTACGGTCAGGAAGTCCGAATCCCAGCGCCGGTTCTGATAGACGCTGAGCTGCACGCCACGCCGCTTCGCCGCGTCGACAAACTCACGGGCCTGGGCGGCATTGTCGGAAAAGGGTTTGTCGCTGACCACGTTCACGCCCAGCTCTATGGCTTCGAGTATCAGGGCACGACGCGAAGCCAGCGGTGTGGAGATCACCACGGCATCGACCCCGGCCGCGACCAGGTCGGCCAGGGTGTCGAACGTCGCGACATCGGGGTGGTCGTTGGCCACTTCCTGCCGCCGCTCGGGTGAACGGGTCACGACCCCCACAAAGGTTGCATCGGGCAAACTCGAGAGCAGCGTCGCATGAAAGTAGCGCCCGCCCTTTCCGTAGCCCACCAATCCTATTCGCATGAAGTCCTCCTGCTGTTGCTATCGCCAGCAACTCTTTTTCAGCCGTAGAACCCGGGACGACTGGCCAGACTCACCGGCACGATCGCACCACTGCGCTGCGCCTCGACGCAAGCGTCGGCGGTTACCGCAGCGGCGTAGCCATCCCAGGCTGAAGGACCACCGACTTTACCGGCATTCACACCATCGATGAAAGCCTGCAATTCGACATCATAGGCCGCGATAAAACGGTCCTTCCAGTCCATCAGGATGGCATTCGACAGCTTGGCCTCGCTGCGCAACTGCACTTGCGAAGGTTCGGGCAGTCTGGCGATACCGGTCTCGCCAACCACTTCGCACTGGATGTCATAACCGTACTGGCAATTGACGAAGACCTCGACGTCGATGCGGGTTCCCCTGGCGGTTTCCAGCAGGACGATCTGCGGGTCCCTGAGATGCGCCAGCGCTTTGGAGGATTTGCGCGGGAAGACCACCTGCACCGAAATGTAGTCATCGTCGAGCAACCAGCGCAGTACATCGATCTCGTGGATCAGGGTGTCGGTGATTGCCATGTCGGTCTTGTAGTTCTCGCCCACGGTCGGGTTGCGGTGAGCGCAGTGCAGCATCAAGGGTTCACCGATCCTGCCGCTGTCGATCACCGCCTTCAGGGCACGATAGCCTTCGTCATAAGGCCGCATGAATCCCACTTGCACCAGACGCTTGCCGTGGGCGACTTCGGCATCGACGATGCGGCGGCAGCCCTCGGCCGTAACCGCCAGAGGCTTCTCGCAGAACACCGGCTTGCCGGCGGCAATCGCTGCCAGCACGAACTCTTCATGGGTCGGCCCCCAGGAAGTCACCAGCACGGCTTCCACATCCGGTGCGGCAATCAGGGCGTGACCGTCGGCATAGACTTCAGCCGTGATATCCAGCTCACGAACCACATTGGCCGCCTGTTCGAGATTGATGTCGGTGACGGCCACCACCTGGCTGCCGAGCAGGGTCTTGCTGCAGCGCCGGATATGATCGCGGCCGATTGCGCCAGTACCGATTACGCCTAATTTCAAAGCCATTGCAGTGCTCCTGTTGAATTCATTCCGAATGAATAACCGCAATCAATATTGACGGGCCTTGGCCAGTTCCTTGTTGAGCTTTTCGTACACCTGGGCCGTGGTGCCGGTGGTGGAGACCTCGGCGACACCCACCCGCCACCAGGACAGGTAGTTGTGGATCATGGTCTTGGGCAGGACCTTGATATCGATGAGCGTCGAAACCGTCTGCCGTTGCGCATCTGCCAGAGCCTCGCGCAGTTGCTCAAGGGTTTTGACCCTGTAGGTCTTGCAGCCATAGGCCGCTGCACTCATGGCGAAATCCACCGGCACGAAGTCGCCGTCGAGCAGGCCGGTTTCCGGGTTGCGGAAACGGAACTCGGTGCCGAAGCTGTTCATGCCGTTGCCCATCTGCAGGTTGTTGATGCAACCGAAGGTCATGTTATCCAGCAGCACGACATTGATCTTGCGTCGCTCCTGAACCGAAGTTGCCAGTTCCGAATGCAACATCATGTAGGAGCCATCCCCCACCAGCGCGAAGACTTCCCGCTGCGGCGCAGCCAGCTTGACGCCCAGTGCGGCATTGACCTCGTAGCCCATGCAGGAATAGCCATACTCGACGTGATAGGTATCGACGCCGGTACTGCGCCAGGCACGCTGCAGGTCGCCCGGCAGACTGCCAGCGGCGGCGACGATGACTGCGTCCTGTGGCAGGCTCTGGTTGAGCACACCCAGCACAGCGCTCTGGGTCAGGCAGGAACCGGTCAGCTCGATGAATTCGCGCAACACGGCCGGGTCCATGTGGTCATTGATTTCCGGAGTGAAATCGATGGCCTGGTATTCGGCGGCATAAATGCGATCGACTTCGGCATCCAGCTCCTGCTTCGCACGCCCGGGGGCGTCTCCCCAGGCTGCGCGATAGTCGCTGGCCTGCAAATCCCGAAGCAGTGCCTGCAAGGCTTCCCGGGCATCGGCCAGCACCTGCACACCGTCGAGTTTCTGCACGTCGAAGGCACCGACGTTGAGGTTGAGAAACTGCACGTCCGGATTCTGGAACAACCATTTCGAGGCGGTGGTGAAGTCGCTGTAGCGGGTGCCGACGCCAATGATCAGGTCAGCCTCTTTGGCCAACTGGTTGGCCGCCAGCGTGCCGGTCTCACCAATGCCGCCCATGTTCAGGGGGTGAGCAGAAACAATGGCGCTCTTGCCGGCCTGGGTTTCCGCAAAAGGAATCTCGAAGCGTTCCGCAAAGTCCTGCAAGGCCTGGGCGGCACCGGAATAACGCACCCCGCCACCACAGATCAGCAACGGCTTGCGCTTGCCCTTGAGCAACGTCAGCGCGTCATCGAGCATCGCACGGCTTGGCGGGCGACGGTCGATACGATGCACACGCTTCTGCAGAAAACTGTCGGGGTAATCGTAGGCTTCGGCTTGCACGTCCTGAGGCAGGGCCAGGGTCACGGCACCGGTTTCGGCCGGATCGGTCAGCACCCGCATGGCGCTGAGCGCAGCACTCATCAGTTGTTCGGGACGGTTGATACGGTCCCAGTATTTGCTGACGGCCTTGAAGGCATCGTTGGTGCTGATGCTCAGGTCGTGGAATTGCTCGATCTGTTGCAGTACCGGGTCGGGCTGGCGACTGGCGTAGACATCGCCGGGCAGCAACAGCAAGGGAATCCGGTTGGCCGAAGCGGTGGCGGCAGCGGTCAGCATGTTGGCGGCACCGGGCCCGACCGACGAGGTGCAGGCGTAGATCCTGCGCCGCAGATGCTGCTTGGCAAAACCGATGGCGGCGTGACACATGCCCTGCTCGTTACGCCCCTGATGAACCACCAGATCGCCACTGTCCTGCTCCAGCGCCTGACCGATTCCCAGCACGTTGCCATGGCCGAAGATGGTGAACACTCCGGCGACGAACTTGCTCTGTACGCCATCGACTTCGACGTACTGGTTATCCAGAAACTTCACCAAGGCCTGGGCCATGGTCAATCGGGTTGTACTCATGCTTGCACCTTGTTCTTGTGATTTATCCGCGAAGGCAGCACTGGGACAAATGACTCATGCTCTGCTCGATTGCCTCGGGAATGTTGTCCAGAGCATGCACGCTTTCGGCAAACGGCTCGAAGGACAGGTGCCCGTTGTAGCCACTGGCCAATAACCGTTCGATCTGACTGGCATTCCCCAGAATGTCCGCCTTGCCCACCAGCACCCGATGTCCGTCGCGAATGCTGTTGAGGGGAGCCTGGGTATCTTCGACGCCGGAGATATGCACCAGCCCGGTGAGTTCGGGGAACAGCTCAACCTCACCCGCCAGATGGTGGTGGAAGGTGTCATGCACCAGTCGATACACATCCAGCCCGCCAACCCCTCTGATCGCATCCACCGCCTGACGCTTGAAGCGCAACGCACATTCCTCGAAACCCAGCGGCTCGACGAAACCGAGAATCCCGTGCTCACGCAGAATCGGCGCCAGTTCGGTCAAGGCCGTGCGCAACCCCGTGGCACGCTGCCCGGCACTGCGCGTATCGGAACGATCGTTGAGCGGGCACATCACCAGCGCTTCGGCACCACAATCGCGGGCATATTGCGCCAGCTTCGTGGCCTGGGCCCGACGCTCGTCATTCCACACATCGAACGGATACAAGGCATTGATCGACAACACCCGAACGCCTCTGGAAGTGCATAGTTCACGGACGGTCTGCGGCGGCGTACCGTCTTCGATCTCGATTCCCTTGAGGTCGTTGCGAATTTCGATGGCATCGGCTCCCAGCTTTACTGCCAGATCAACGAAGTCCGGCAGGGACAGGCGTGGGGCGACCATACGATTGAGGGCAAAGCGCAGCGGCTGGCTCATTGTTATTGTTCTCCACAATCCATTGTCTGAAGGTGACTGTTACTTGGCGGTTGGCATGCTGAACTCGGGACCTTTGGCGATGCTGTCCGGCCAGCGTTGCATGACACTCTTGTAGCGGCTGTAGAAACGCAGGCCCTCTTCGCCATAGGCATGGTGATCGCCGAACAGCGAACGTTTCCAGCCACCGAAGGAATGCCAGGCCATGGGCACCGGAATCGGCACGTTGATACCGACCATGCCGACCTTGATCGACCGGGCAAAGGCACGGGCCACGCCACCGTCGCTGGTGAAGCAGGACACACCGTTGCCGAACTCATGGGCATTGATCAGCGCCACGGCGCTGGCGAAATCCGGCACATGGACGATGCCCAGCACCGGTCCGAAGATTTCTTCCTTGTAGATCTGCATCTCGGGGGTGACGTTATCGAACAGCGTCGCTCCGACAAAGAAACCCTGCTCGGCACCCGGCACCGTGAAGTTGCGACCGTCGACCACCAGCTTCGCACCTTCCTTGACGCCCTGATCGATATAGCCCTGCACCTTGGCCTTGTGCACGGCAGTGACCAGCGGCCCCATGTCCGAGTCGGCCTGCATGCCATCGCCAACCTTGAGCTGGTCGATGCGTGGCAGCAGCTTTTCGATCAGTTGCTGGCCGACATCGCCCACCACCACAGCAATGGAAATCGCCATACAGCGTTCGCCCGCCGAACCATAGGCTGCACCGATCAAGGCATCGGCAGCCTGATCCAGATCGGCATCGGGCATGACGATCATATGGTTCTTGGCACCGCCCAATGCCTGTACACGCTTGCCGTGGGCTGTGCCTTGCTGGTGGATGTATTCGGCAATCGGCGTCGAACCGACAAAGGAAATCGCTTCGATGCCCGGATGTTGCAGCAGGCCGTCCACAGCCACCTTGTCGCCCTGCACGACACTGAAGACGCCGTCCGGCAGCCCGGCTTCCTTCAACAGACGCGCCATCAGCAGGCTCGCCGAAGGGTCACGCTCCGAAGGCTTGAGGATGAAGCAGTTGCCGGTGACCAGTGCCAGGGGAATCATCCACAGCGGCACCATCACCGGGAAGTTGAACGGGGTAACGCCGGCACACACGCCCAGTGGCTGACGCAGGTTCCAGTTGTCGATGCCGCCACCGATGTTGTCGCTGTAATCGCTTTTCAGCAGGCTCGGCGCACCGCAGGCGAACTCGACGATTTCAATGCCACGCACCACCTCGCCACGGGCATCGGACAGCACCTTGCCGTGTTCACGACAAATGATCTGCGCCAGTTCTTCGTGATGCCTGTCCAGCAGTTCCTTGAACTTGAACATGACCCGTGCACGCCGCAGGGACGACTGATCCGCCCAGGCGGGAAACGCTGCCTGGGCCGAAGCGACCGCTTCGTCGATAGTCTTGAGGCTGGCCAGGGCAACCCGCGCCTGGACCTTGCCGGTGACCGGATTGAACACATCGCTGTAACGCTCGCCATCACCGTTATTCAACTGGCCGTTGATGTAATGGCCGATAACCGGGGACTCGCTCATCTGACTGACTCCAAATCGAAAGAGGTTAAAGATCCAGCAACCAGCTGTGCTGCGGGTCGTTATTGAACTGCCAGGCGCGCTTGGGACCCGCCATCACGTTCAGGTAATAAGACTCGTAGCCGTAGGGCACGCTGACCGGGTGATAGCCTTTGGGTACGGTCACCAGATCGTTGTTTTCCACGGCCATGGCCTGATCGATGCTGCGATCGTCGGTGTACACCCGCTGGAAGACGAAACCCTGAGGCGGGTTGACCTGGTGGTAATAGGTTTCTTCGAGATAGCTCTCGTGGGGCAGGTTATCCATATCGTGCTTGTGGGGCGGGTAGCTGGAGGAATGCCCCGATGGCGTGCGCACTTCCACCACCAGCAACGAATGGGCCTGCTCGGTATCCGGCAGGATGTCGCAGATATAACGGGTATTGGCGTCTTTGCCGCGCACACTGCGCTTCATGCTGTCCGGCGTGATAAGACGTGCCGGGGCGTGTCTGGAACTGTCGCCAGGTGCCTTGCATACCGCCAGTTGCGCAGGCCCAAGAGCCGTGAAATGTGCCTGACTATGGGGCGGCAGGTACACGGCGAACGGCGACTTGTCTTCAAAGACCGAGTGCCGGTCGCCGATGTTTTCCCAACTGAACGCGCCCTGCCCCAATGCCTCACCGCTCACACTGGCATGGCCGGTGAGCAGTACCACGCACAATTCGTTGTCTTCGGCATTGAGGGACAGACGCTCACCGGTTTCCAGGCGATAGGCGGCGAAGCCTACATATTCCAGAACACCGTCCTGCAACTCGACGATGTCGCGCCCCTGAGCCTTGCTTTTAGTCAACAGATTCATTGTTCAGTCCTCCGTTATCGAGCATCCATCAAGAGTTGGCGCAGCGTGTCATAGCCTTTTTTGGCATAGACATAACTGGGCGCGACGGCAGGGTCCTGTTCGGCTTCGACGACCAGCCAGCCCTGATAACCGGCCTGCAGCAGCACCTTGAGCAGCGCCGAAAAATCGATATCGCCATCGCCGGGCACGGTAAAGGTGCCGTTGACGATGCAATCAGGGAAACTCCAGAGATTGTTGCGCGCCAGTTGTACGACCGGCTTGCGCACATCCTTGAAATGCACATGGCAGACGCGGTCGATGTGCTTGCCCAGCACCTGCAAGGGTTCGCCACCGCCCATGTAACAGTGGCCCGAATCGAACAGCAGGCCGACTTCGGGGCCAGTCAGCTCCATCAGGCGATCAATGTCCTGGGGCGACTCGACGTAGGCGCCCATGTGATGGTGATAGGCAAGACGCACACCCTGAGATAGCGTGAAGCGCGCCAGCTCGGTGAGTTTGTCGGCATATTCGCGCCAGGCGGCATCGGTGTGAAAACGGGGTCGCTCGACCAGAGGAATACGCTGCCCCTGAATGGAGTCGGCCACCTCGCCATACACCAGCACCGAAGCACCGTTCTGCGCCAGCAGTTGTACATGAGAAGCGATGGCCTCGATTTCCTCGGCCACCGAACGGCGTGCCAGACGGCTGGAATACCAGCCCGAAACCAGCGCCAGCCCATAAGGACGCAGCACATCGCCGACACCTTTGGCGTCCTTGGGAAACTTGCCGTTGAGCTCAAAACCTTCGTAGCCGATTTCCTTGCCTTCACTCAGAGCAGTACTCAGCGGCGTTTCACCGCCCAGCGCCGGCAGGTCGTCGTTGCTCCAGGAAATCGGATTGATGCCGATGCGGATGTTGGATGCGGAAACAGGCATGGCTGCACCTTTTCTTGTTGTTATCACTGCGTCAATAACGATGGGTCAGGCGCGTGCTTCGCGCCAGGACTCGATCAACCAGATAAACGTACTTTGCACCTGACTTATCAGAGTAGCGTCGTCGATTTCTCCGGCCATCCAGGCGCGACTCGGCTCCCTGAAAATCGTCCGGCCAACGGCAAACCCCTTGCAGGTGGTGCTGTGACGCGCCTGGGCAAAGCCGACGGCCAGTTCCTCTACCGGGGCATTGAGGCCCAGCAGCACCACGCCACGGCAATAAGGGTCGCGCTCCTGAATCAAGGCATCCAGTTGCTGCCAGACCTCGGCGCTCTGCGCTTCGATCTTCCACCACGCAGGATAGATCCCCAGGTTGTACAGACGCTTGAGGGCACGGTACATGACATCGGGATGAGTCGACGGGTGGTCCTTGGGAGGGATGATTTCCAGCAGCAGCTCATGGCCACTGACCTGAGAAGCCTCGTACAAACCTTTGATCTGTGCTTCCTGCTCAAGACGCAAAAGCGGCTCGTCGTCGGGGTGATATTGCACCAGGCACTTGATGATCTGTTCCTGAGGCCAGCTCAACAGATTGCTGCCAATCGAACGGCCATGCTCGAACGCCAGCGGTCTTGAGCCCTGCACTTCCACGGGTCGGGCAACCCACCAGTCGCGACCGGTGGCCGCATTGAGTGAGTCCTGACCGAATCGCTGGTCGGCAAGCAGACCGACATCGGCCTCAATGCCGCGCTTGCGCAGATCGGCCTCGACACGCTCGACAGCCGTTATAAACAGCTGTTTGAGATGGCTGATGCTGCCCAGGTCGCGCCCGGCCTGCTGGGCCAGCTCCACCAGTTGTCCGCGATGGTCGAAGGCAAAGATGAACAATTGCTTCCACTGTTTGCGCGGCACGCTGACCTGATGCAGGCGTTGCAGGGTGACATCGCGGTCAGGTCGGGTGATCGGCACCGGGCTGTTGAACAGGTAATCCAGTTCCGCCGGGGTCGGCATGGCCGGTGCACAGGCATGACGCGACACCACCAGACCACCGCAGGCATTGGCCAACTGGCAGCAGCGCTCGTCGCTGGCATCCTTGAGCCAACCGCTGAGATAGCCGGACATGAAAGCATCTCCCGCTCCCAGCACATTCAGCACTTCGACCCGTACGCCCGGATAGATGGCGCCATCCTCCAGTCGGGCCGGGATCGCGCCGTGAATCACCGTGCAGCCCTGAGGCCCGAGCTTGACCACCAGGGTCGCAGCCGTAAGCTCGCGTACCACCCGCAACGCACCGAGCAAATCCTCGGTTCCGCCCGCGATCAGAAACTCTTCTTCCGTGCCGACAATCAGGTCAAAACGCGGCAGGATACGCTGCACATGCTGGCTGACGTGCTGATCGGCGACAAAACGGGTTTCGCCATCGGCCTTTCCGGCCAATCCCCACAGGACAGGCCGATAATCGATATCCAGAATCCGTTTGACGTTGTGCTTTTCGGCGTAGTCCAGTGCCTGACTGCTCGCCTTGAACACTTGCTCGGTGGAGAAATGCGTGCCGGTAATCAGCAGTGCCTTGCTTGAAGCGATCTGCGCTTCGTCAATGTCCTCGGCGCGCAGAGCCATGTCGGCGCAGTTTTCGCGGTAGAACACCAGCGGAAATGTTTCACGATCTTTCAACCCCAGCAGCACCATGGCCGTGAGGCGCTCGGGATCACGCTTGATTGCACTGACATCACAGCCTTCGCGCGCCAGTGCTTCAACCAGAAAACGTCCCATATGATCGTCGCCGACACGACTGAGCATGGCAGACTTGAGCCCCAGTCGAGCCGTGCCGAAGGCGATATTCGCCGACGAACCGCCCAGGTATTTGGCAAAGCTTGAGACATCTTCCAGCCGCGCTCCAACCTGCTGCGCGTAGAGATCGACGCCAAGGCGCCCGAGGCAGATCAGATCCAACTGACGCCCACTGACAAAGCGAGTCTGGCCCATGATGGCTCCTGTTATTTTTATCAGCCTGCATCTCACGTCGCTGGTGCGTGAAATGCTTTTGGTAGGACAGAGCCTAAAACGTCCCGCCACATCAATCAATAATTATTCTATAATTTTTTCAAGTGGAATATTTTTTCCAATAGTGGCGCGCGGAGTGCTGGCACACTTGGCAAGCAGGTGAGATATAGTTTGAGGCTCTGTACGAAAGCGGCCAGATCAATGCGTGATCAACGACGCTCGACCCTTTTCCTACAGCGCCTGGCGCCCTAAAGAACAAGCAAAAAGGATTGAAATATGAACAGCACCGAGCAGCCGTCCCTGCCGGACACAGGCCTCGATACGCCACCGACCAGTGCCGAGGGCCTGCTGCGGCTGATCACCAATGAATATGACGGTTTGCCACGTCAGCTCAAACGTATCGCCAGCTACATGAGCCAGCAGAGCGACCGGATCATGGTCGATCGCATCAGCGATATCGCCCGGGAATGCGAAGTTCATCCTTCAGCCATCGTGCGCTTTTCGCAGCGCTTCGGCTTCAGTGGTTTCAGTGAAATGCAGGCGCTGTTCCGCGAGGCTTACACCCACAAGACCACCCCGGTTCAGAATTACCAGCAACGCATTCGCAACATGATCGCCAACAAGTCACAGAAAGCCCGCGGCGGCGATCTGGCTCGTGAATGCGTGAATGCCACCTTGTCGGGCCTGGAGCGACTGGGCGCGGATCTGGACGACGACGAATTCGAGAAAGCCGTGGATCTGGTGGTCAATGCCGACAATATCTACGTGGTTGGTGTACGCCGCTCGTTCGCCGTGGCCGATTATCTGGTCTATAACCTGCAACACACCAACAAGCGCATCCATCTGATTTCCGGCCTGGGCGGCAGTTACCGGGAACAGATGCGCAGTGTGCGGGCCAATGATCTGGTCATTGCCATCAGCTTCACGCCCTACGGCAAGGAAACCCAGCATTGCCTGCGCATCGCCCAGCACAATCAGGCCAAGACGCTGATCATCACCGACAGTAACCTCTCGCCCCTGGCCAAGCGGGCCAATTCGGTGCTGCTGGTCAATGAGGGCAGCTCATTCGCCTTCAGGTCGTTGAGTGCCACGCTCTGCCTGTGCCAGGCACTGTTCATCGCCGTGGCCTATCGCCTGGAATTGAAGGTGGACGAGATTCATGAGCAGGCGGGGTTCGAGGACTGAAGCCATCTTTCACGGCGCAGCCTTTATAAAAGAGGCTGCCAGTTTTTTATTGGCGTCAAGGAAATCCGGGACATATTCATTTGAACAAAACTTTTCAGTGATCCAACACAAAAGAATGCTCGTATTATCTACAAAGTTGATCATCACTATCATCTGAATGTTTTTTTTCACAATCCGTTGTACAAACGCCCGAAGTGCCACCTATAGTGCCATCATCGCAGAAGGATACGCACGAGTGCCCTACGCACCGCAGGCCGAAGGACGGGAACTCCCATTGCAACTTCCTCCTGAGCCACGCCGCCATGCTATTTAATTCAAACAAGAAAGAATTAATTGCCCTCCAGCAAACCATTGATCAACAGGCCTGGCTATTGAAAGCCCTCGATCGTTCGATGGCCATCATCGAATTCGATCTCAATGGCGTTGTACTTACTGTCAATGACAACTTCCTGAACACCATGCATTACCGGCGCGAAGAAGTGCTGGGCAAGGAACACCGCAAATTCTGCCCACCCGAATACGCCCGCAGTGCCGAATACAGCCAGTTGTGGAATCGCCTCAGGGCGGGAGAGTTTGTCTCCGCGACTTTCCGTCGTGTGGCTGGCAACGGCCAGACGGTATGGCTTGAAGCCAGTTACAACCCGATCAAGGATGAATCGGGCAAGACCGTGAAGATCGTCAAGTACGCGCTGGACATCACCGCCAAGGTCAAGGCCGACAGCGAAGCGAAAAACAAGCTTCAGGCCCTCGACCGAGCCATGGCTGTGATCGAGTTCGATCTGGAAGGCCGGATCCTGTGCGCCAACAGCAACCTGACGAATCTGATGGGTTACAGCGAAAAAGAGTTGGTCGGCAAGAGTCACAAACTGTTGTGCCCACCGGAAATCACCGGCAGCAGCGAATATGCCGACTTCTGGAAACGCCTGAACAAGGGTGAGTTCTTCAGCGGCCAGTTCAAGCGAGTCAACCGCCACGGGCGGATTATCTGGCTGGAAGCCAGTTACAACCCCGTATACGACACCGACGGGAAGCTCTGGAAAATCATCAAGTTCGCCTCGGATATCACAGACCGGGTCGAACAGCATGAGCGCGATACCAGCAGCGCTGCGCAGGCCTATCACATCTCGGTCCAGACTCAGAAAGTCACCGAGCAAGGTTCCCAGGTGATCCACCAGGCCGCGACCGAGATGCGCCAGATCTCGGTGAATATCGAGGACTCGTCACGCATCATCACCCAGTTGGGCGAGCGCTCGGAGCAGATCACCACCATCGTCAACACCATCCGCAGCATTGCCGAACAGACCAACCTGCTGGCGCTGAACGCAGCAATCGAAGCCGCTCGTGCCGGTGATCAGGGACGCGGTTTTGCGGTAGTGGCCGATGAGGTCCGCCAACTGGCCGGACGCACCAGCCGTTCCACTGCCGAAATTTCGGAGATGATCGGTGTGATCCAGAACGAAACCCGCCAGGCCATCGACAGCATGGAGAACACCCGCAGCAACGCGGTCAAGGGTGTCGACCTGGCAGATCAGGCCGGCTCTGTGATCGTGCAGATCAGCGAAGGCACCAGCCATGCGGTCGATGCGGTGAAAATGTTTGCGCGTCAGGATGTGGGGCACTGACAGATAGCCGCCACTTCAAGAGGCCTTGGTCGCGACAGCACATTCAGTACTGAAGATGTGCTGTCGCGGCCAAGGCCCCTCCCACTTCACATCCGCTGCTGGTTCTTTGCGCTGAGCTGCTTCGCCTTTTTCTCCAGCACCACATACACCAGCAGAGCAATCAGCAGAGGCAGCAGGAAGTAAATCGCCCGGTAGCCGATCAGCCCGGCCAGCAGGCTGCCTTTGGAAAACTCATTGGCCAGCAAGGTGATGAACACGGTTTCCAGCACGCCGAGCCCCGCCGGTATGTGGGTAATGACGCCTGCGATACTGCTGATCAACAGCACCCCCAATATTGCCGGATAGAACGCGTTATCCGGCAACAGGGTATAAATCACCATCGCCATCAACGACCAGTTCAAGGCCCCGAGGCTGGCCTGCATCAAGGCCTGCCCGAGGGATGGCAGAACGATTTCCTGGCCCCGCAGATTCCAGGAGCGGCGTTTGGAAAAGCGGCATGCCAGCAGGTAGCAAAAGCACAGCAACAGCAGACCCACGCCGATCAGTTGCAGGGAAGTCGTACCGACCTCCCAGGCCTTGGGCAGCTTGGGGAAGCCCATCGCAAACACGACCCCTGCCAGCAACATGTAACCCAGCCAGTTGGTGATCAGACTGAAGCTCAGAATCCGGGTGATGGTCGGTACATCCAGCCCCAGCCGGGAATACAGGCGATAACGCAAGGCAATCCCGCCCACCCAGGAACTCAGGTTGAGGTTGAAGGCGTAGCAGACAAAGGTCACCGGAACGATCTGCTGGATCGACAGCTTATGGCCCGTGTAGAAGCGCGCCAGGATGTCGAACCCGCAATACGTCAGGTAACTGGCCAGCGCTACCAGTACCGCAAGGCCCAGGGTACTGGCCTTGTAGGACTGCAAGGCGTGGCTGACTTCCTGCCAGTCAAGATTCTTGACCAGCATGAACAGCAACACCGGCACGGCGATGAAGAAAAACAGGTTCAAGACACGCTTGGCCCACTTCCAGCGGGTTCCGTGAGCATTATTGGCTGATGCCTGGGCGACCTGAGTCATGAAGATTGTTCCCTGTCCGGCAAATCCTGATGAGCCTGCTGATCGATAACCCGCGCCTCGGGCATTACATCTCCAGCCCTGATCGGCTTGAGGCGCATGCCGTGGACCGGAAACAACCCGGCGATGGCCGGAAAATGCCGCAGGAAGTGGAAACACAGAAAAATCATCGGCGCACGCCACCACTGACCGCGAGCCGCGCCCTTGAGGTTGATCTGGGTGCTGTGAGCAGCAGCGAGTTCGCACAAGTGCTCATGCAAGTGCTGGTTGAGGCCCTGGTCACGAATGAACAGATTGGCCTCCAGATTCAGCGCCAGACTCAGCGGGTCCAGATTGCTGGAACCGATGGTTGACCATTCGCGGTCGATCAGCGCGACCTTGCCGTGCAACGCCCGTTGCTTGTACTCGTGAATCACCACGCCATCGCGCAGCAGATAGGTATAAGTCAGACGCGAACAGACCCGCACGAACGGCATGTCCGGCTGCCCCTGCAGGATCAGCGTGACCTTCACCCCACGCCGTGACGCATTGCGCAACTCGCGCAGGAAGCGATAGCTGGGGAAGAAGTAGGCGTTGGCAATGGTGATTCGCTGGGTCGCACCCCGAATGGCCTTGAGGTATTGCTCCTCGATATCGGTGGTGTGATTGCTGTTGTCGCGCTCGGCCAGCAGCATCCGGGCACTGCCGGCATACTTCAGCTTCAGGGGAATTTGCTTCAGCGTGGCGCGCACTGCCGGGTTGAGCATGTGCAACGCGCTGCGATGGATATCGGCGAGAATCGGGCCCCGGACCAGCACGGCATAATCCTGCTTGGCAGTGAGCCCGGTATCGGTCATGTGATCGACGCTGTAGTTGATGCCGCCGATGAATCCCAGCTCACCGTCGATCACCACCACCTTGCGATGCAGGCGTCGGAACAGGTTGGTGCGCATCCCCATGAAGCGCGGGCGCGGATCGAACAACTGGATCTGGATGCCCGCCTCGATCATGGCTTTGACAAACCCGGAACTCAGGTCCGAAGTGCCATAGTCGTCCACTGTCACCACGACCCGCGCACCATTGTTCGCGGCCTCGATCAGGGCCTGCTGCAAGCCCTTGCCGATGCGGTCCTCAAAAATGATGAAAGTCTCGACCAGCACTTCCTTGCGAGCCGCACGAATACACTCGAAGACCCGGGAAAAGAAATCCTCGCCGTTGATCAACAGCTCCACGCAATTACCATCGCGCCACTGCCCCTGCTGCTCCCTGGCATTGCTGCTCATAAAGTTACCTCCACCGCCAAGGGTGCATGATCGGAAAGATGGGACCAGGGCCGGTTGGACAGCACTCTGGGCCTGTGGGTGGTCGCGTTGCGTACGTAAATCCGATCGAGCCTCAGCAAAGGCCAGCGGGCCGGGAAGCTCTTGGCCGGCGCACCGAAACGCTCGACGAAGACCTCATGCAGCCCGGTCCCCTGCAACAACGCATCGGCGCGCTGACGCCAGTCGTTGAAATCCCCGGCGACAATCACCGGCACACCGGCCGGCAGACGCTCCATCAACCCGGCCAGCAGCTTGAGCTGTTGCTGCCGGTGACTCTCGAAGAGCCCAAGATGCACACAGACCGCATGAACATGCCCGTAATGCGGGACCTCAAGGATGCAGTGCAATAACCCGCGCTCTTCAGTGCCGTGAATGGATATATCGAGGTTTTCGTGCTGGACGATGGGGTATTTGGACAGCAGCGCATTGCCGTGATCCCCTTCCGGGTATACCGCATTGCGCCCATAGGCAAAGTCCTTCCACATGCTGTCGGCCAGAAACTCGTACTGCGAAATCGTTGGCCAGTCCTTGATCCTCCGGGCATGGCTCTGGTGCTCGCCATGGACTTCCTGCAGGAACACGATATCGGCGGACACACTGCGTACTGCCTCGCGCAGCTCAGGCAGAATGAAGCGGCGGTTGAAGATGCCGAAGCCCATATGCATGTTCATGGTCAGCACATTCAATGAAATGTTCGCTGACACCGGCGTGATGTTGCCTACAGGGGGATTGGCACTGGTCAAGGCTCGCTCCTTCACGACATTCAAGTCATATGAAGCCGGGCGCATGCGCAGGTTCCATCGTTTGTCAAACTCGTGCCGCCTGCCGCTCGTCATCAGGGGATGAACTTCATGCAGGCTTTGTGATTCGCACTATCGACAGTTCCCGAGACGTGAAGAGAGATAACAACAATGACTCTGCGACTCTGTATGGCCCTGACCGGCTGCCTGCTGTGCAACATGGCGCTGGGACAGGCGTGCGATGTGGTGACACGTCCTGCCAGTGCACAGGTTCCGGTGGTCCAGCCACACATCTGCTATGAATATAAAGGGGCACCCGAAGGAGCCATTGACTGGTCATGCAGCAATGAAGACAAAGGCTCCACGCCCAGGGAAAAACGCAAGGTCGACACCTGCCCGAAAGGCGCAGTGGCGTTATGTACGGCAACCGCAACCACGGAGTCTCTGGCCAATGAACGCTCGACCAGCAAAGAGCAAGGTGAAGGCACCGCACAGCTTCCGGATGATGCACAGGTCATCACCTGGTACTACGAAATAAAGGAACAGGCCCAGGCCAGAAACGACTGCGAACAGAGCGGTGGCAAGTTCAGTTATCCGCTTCAGACGCCCTGAAACGGTGAGATTTCAAGGCATGAGGTTTGCTTGATGTACAAGTGGTCGGAAAAATGTCAGGAAGCTGGCTGAGAACAACATGACAAGGGTAACAACAGTGGATTTACCGTCTTCTGAACGCTATACCTCCCGGGCCAGGTGGCTGCACTGGATCATGGCCGCCCTGATTGTGCTGGCTTATGCCTTGATTCTCAGCCGTACCCAGTTCGGCAAGGGATCGGAATACCGGACCTTCGTCGTGCAAAGCCATTTCTGGGTCGGCATCGCAATATTGGCTCTTGCCTTCTTTCGCCTGGCAGAACGTCGTCGCCATCGACCACCGGGAATTACGCCGCCTCTTGAAGGAGCACTGCGACTGGCGGCAACCGCATCACACTACGCCCTTTATGCCTTCCTGTTCGCCCAGCCGGTACTTGGCGTGCTCACGGTAATGGTTGAAAAAGGCGCCTTGCCTGTTCCACTGACAGACCTGCAGATCCCTTGGCCCTTCCCTACTTCAGGACGCATCGCCGAACGCTTTGAAGACCTGCACAAGCTGCTGGCGTCGATCTTCTACTACGTGATCGGCCTGCATGCGATTGCTGCGATCTGGCATCACTTCGTGCGCAAGGACAATACGCTCAAGCGAATGCTGTAATCACATCAGGGCTGCGTGGGGGCAACTTCAGTCGCAAAGAGACTGTAAACACAGCGACACATTGGCCTGTATGATTGCCAACGCCCCCCTTCATGGCTCAAGGACTCCCCCATGCGCACCCGGCTATTGACTGCTCTGGCCCTTGCTGTCGGCTCTGTTTTCTGCACTCAGGCCCAGGCCAGCGGCGATGATTCCTGCTACCCGAACTGGACGATCCTCAAGGAACGTCTGGACGTCTGCAGCAACCTGGCCTTCCTCAGCCCCGGTAACGACAGCCAGGTCAACCTGCGCCTGTTGCTGGCCGATCAGGGTGCGCTGGCGCTGCAACCCCATGCACTGAACAACGAAGATCTTGCGCAAGGCTATGGCCCGGTGCCCTTTCCTCTTTATCGTCTGGGCGCGGCAGTCCCCCGCCCTGAAAGCGAAACCAACGAGCCGACAGCCCCTCAAGCCAATGCAAGCTTGAGCCCGCTGCTCGAAAAACTGGGTATCAAGCACGAAGTTGGCGAAACCGCTGGCGACGCGTTTCTGCAGGGCGAAGGCAGCCGTTGCCGCAGCAATGGTCAGGCCAGCGCCACTGCCTTTATCGAACAGTTGGTTGCCAGCCCGGAACTGAGCGACACCGAGCGCCGTTCGCTGGCCAATGCCCGCCTGCAACTGCTGAGCGTGTGCGGCTGGGACGCCAGCCAGCAAGCCGGCATGCTACCGGGCGATCTGAAATCCTCCACCGGCAAGGCATTCGCCACTTACCTGCAAGCCGCCAGCGACTTTTACAGTGGCCGTTTCGTCGAAGCGGCAAAGGGCTTTGCGGCCCTTGCCGACAGTACACAACCCTGGCTCAAGCAGACCGCGCTGTACATGAGCGCACGCACAGCACTGAACGATGCCCAGCAAAACGCCTTCAACGAGTATGGCGAGCGCTCCACGGAACAACTGGACAAGGCCCGGCTGCAACAGGCCGAAAGCGGCTTCGAGCAATACTTGCAGGCCTACCCACAGGGCGAGTACGCCGCGTCGGCCCAAGGCTTGCTGCGGCGCGTTCACTGGCTGGCCAACGACGCCGACAAGCTCGCCAGGGACTTCGCCCGGCAACTGACGCAAACCAGCGATGCGCAGCGTAATGTTTCACTGGATGAGCTGGTCAGCGAGGTGGATACCAAGCTGCTGACGGTCAACCGGCAAGCAGTGCAAACGCCTTTGCTGATGGCCGTCAATGACCTGATGTGGATGCGGGAAAAGTCGACGCCTCAATTGACCGAGGCCGATCTGCAAGCGCAGAAGGCAATCTTTGCCGAACAGCCAGCCTTGTATGAGTACGTGCAGGCTGCATTTGCATTCTATGCCCAGAACGACCCGGCCAAAGCCCTGACGCTGCTGCCGGACAAGCCACCGACCACACTCGACTACCTGAGCTTCAGTCAACAGATATTGCGCGGCCTTGCACTGCAAGCCCGTCAGGACTGGAAAGCCGCGCAGTCCCTGTGGGAGCACCTGCTGCCGCTGGCCACGCAACCGTTGCAACGGGAACAACTGGAACTGGCTTTAGCCATGAGTTACGAACGGGATGAGCAACTGGCCCGGGTCTTCGCGGCGGACTCGCCGATCAAGTCGCAACAGGTGCGCTACACCTTGCTCAGGCATGTGGCCGACGCCGATCTGCTGCGCCAGCAGATCACTCAAGGTCCCGATGCTACCGAACGCAACACCGCGTTGTTCGTGCTGCTCTACAAAGACCTGCTGCGCAGCCGCTACGCCGACTTTGCCGAGGACTTCAAACGACTGCCAGCCACGCTTCCCGACGAGAAGCTGGGTTACAGCCTGGGTTATGTGTACGAAAAAGGCCCGGAACTCGGCCTGTTCCACTGGCAAGGCGACAAGGCCCAGTCCGGCTACACCTGCCCGAGCATTGCTCAGACGGCAGCCACCTTGCAGGCTGACAACAAGAGCCCGCAAGGGCTGAACTGCCTGGGCGAGTTCATGCTGCGTAACCAGCTGGACAGCATGCCACTCGACCAGAAACGTCACGCCGACAGCCTGGGCGGCACCGCTCCGGGATTTGCCGGTGAGGTCTTCTCGCGACTCGAAGGTTACAAGCAGGTCATCGCCAACTCCAAGGCCCCCCGTGACGACAAGGCTTATGCCCTGTTTCGCGCGATCAACTGCTATGCACCTTCGGGCTATAACAGTTGTAACGGCAAGGACGTGGCTCCCGCTGTACGCAAGGCCTGGTTCAAGCAGTTGAAGGGCGAGTTCGACGATACGCGCTGGAGCAAATCGCTGCAGTATTACTGGTAAAGCGCGATGAATGTCTGGCGTTGCCTGCCGCTGCTCTGGCTGCTGGGTCCGCTTCATGCCTGGGCAGCGGTGGACGCCTCCGATTACGACGCCTTCTGGTTATGGGGCGGCGTCAACTCGCAGCCGGTGTTGGCGCAAGCCAGGACGCTGTATGTGCTGCAAGGTCAGGTCAGCAGCTCACGCCGCGATCCGCAACAGCGGGTCGACTTCATCGCCCAGGGCATGGCCGTGACCCGGCTGCCTCAGGAACAGCTCTGGGTGGTGTATCGCGCTCACACTCTGCGCTGGCCGGAGTCGGTCTATCGCCAGTTGCTCGGTCAGGTCGAACGCTGGCGACAGGCAGGCAACACACTGGTCGGCATCCAGATCGATTTCGATGCCCGCACCCGCTACCTGAATGAATACGTCGACTTCCTGCGCGACCTGCGCCGTCGTCTGCCGCCCCAATACCGCCTGAGCATTACCGGCCTGATGGACTGGAGCAGCAACGCCGACGCCAGCGCCATCGGCAATCTAAAGGGCGTGATCGACGAAGTGGTGGTGCAAACCTACCAGGGCCGCCACAGCATCCCCGACTACGCCGCCTATCTACCGCGCATGAACCGCCTCGGCCTGCCGTTCAAGATCGGCCTGATCCAGGGCGGCGAGTGGCAGGCGCCTGACTATCTGCAGGACAACGAGTGGTTCAGGGGGTATGTGGTTTTCCTGCAGAATCGCTAGGCTTACAGGCCTTGCAGGACCTCTGCCGCTGCCAGCACGGTGGCATATTCGCCATGCAGATTGCCCAGCGACATGGCATGCACCTCTTCGGCACTGCGCGGGGCTCCGAAAAAGTCCTTGCCGTCAAAGGTAAAGCAGGCGTCATGCACCACGATGACCTCAAACCCCAGATTACCGCCGGTTCGGGCTGTGGACTCCACCGAGTTGTTGGTCACGACTCCCACGATGACCACCTGGGAAATCGAGGCCTCGCGTAGCCAGGTTTCCAGTTGCGTCCCGCAAAACGCATCCGGCACTTGTTTGCGTAACTCGCGCTCTGCAGCTTGCGGCACGAACGCGGGCTGATACTCCACGCCGGACTGCTCCGGCCAGAATACCGACTCGGGTGAACGCGAAAAATGCCTGACATGAATGATTGGCCGCCCGCTCTCCCGCCACGCCTGCAACAACGCTGAAATCTGTGCCTCGGCCTGCGGATTATTGCGACGTCCCAGCTTCGGATGATTGATGCCCTGCTGCATGTCGATCAGGACCAAGACGCTGTTGGCATGAATATTCATTTAATTGAATCACTCCTCCGGGCCGGGTTCAGATCACAGCAGTATGCATGACAGTGACTGCGCCTGGGCAAGGTCTATGCTCAAACCTCCAATACCGGGAGGCATCAACGCCACTTGTCTTCCACGAAGCAAACCCACAGGAGAACACCATGAATCAGCATCGTAACCTCGCCGGCAAAGTGGCACTCGTGCAAGGCGGCTCACGCGGTATCGGTGCCGCCATTGTCAGACGCCTGGCCAAGGAAGGTGCAGCCGTTGCCTTCACGTACGTCAACTCCGAAGTCAATGCACTCGACCTGCAGGACAGCATCAATGCCAACGGCGACAAGGCCCTGGCCATCCGTGCCGACAGTGCCGATGCCAACGCCATCCGCCACGCCGTGCAGACCACCGCCGAAACCTTCGGCGGCCTGGATATTCTGGTCAACAATGCCGGCGTACTCGCCGTCGCGCCGCTGGACCAGTTCAACCTGGAAGACTTCGACAGAATCCTCGCCATCAACGTGCGCGGCGTATTCATCGCCACCCAGGAAGCCGCTCGGCACATGAACGAAGGTGGTCGCATCATCAACATCGGCAGCACCAACGCCGATCGCATGCCCTTCGCTGGCGGCGCGCCCTATGCCATGAGCAAGTCGGCACTGGTAGGCCTGACCAAGGGCCTGGCCCGCGACCTCGGCCCGCAAGGCATCACCGTCAATAACGTGCAGCCTGGCCCGGTGGACACCGACATGAACCCGGCCCATGGCGAATTCGCTGAAAGCCTGATGGGCTTCATGGCCATCCCGCGCTACGGCAAGAGTGAAGAAATCGCCAGCTTCGTGGCCTACCTGGCAGGCCCGGAAGCCGGCTACATCACCGGTGCCAGCCTGAGCATCGACGGCGGCTTCGGTGCCTGATTCATTGCCCTTCACCGATCCCCGGCTTCATTACAAAGCCGGGGGCGGCCCCCAAAGTGCCACTTTTTGCTTAAGCGCATGAAAATTCTGGAAAAAAGGTTTGCGTTCGGAAAACGTTTCGACTACATTAGCGCGCCTCGACAGACACAACAGTCTGAAGAGATACGGTGAAGTGTCCGAGTGGCTTAAGGAGCACGCCTGGAAAGTGTGTATACAAGAAATTGTATCGAGAGTTCGAATCTCTCCTTCACCGCCAAATTAGAAAAACGCGAAGCCCCTGAATTCACAGAATCTCAGGGGCTTCGTGGTTTTCGGCGTTTGAAAAATGCCCATGGGACGTACATGAAAAAAACCGTGCTACTGACACTGGCCCTGCTGATCCAGACAACCGCCCGGGCCGCTGGCGATGCCGAAGCAGGCAAGGCAGTCTTTACCCGACTCTGCTCCGGCTGCCACAAGATCGGTCCCTCGGCCCGCAGCGCGTTCGGCCCGCCCCTCAACGGCATCATCGACCGCCCGGCCGCGCAATACCCCGACTACAAGTACACCCCCGAGATGCAGGCGTCCGGCATCGTCTGGACCCGCGAGAAAATCAGCGCCTTCATCAAAGACCCCAGCGAAATGGTCCCCGGCACCCGCATGAAACTCTGGTGGATGGGCAACGATCAGCGCATGGAAGATCTGCTGGAGTATCTGGACGCCAACAAGTAGCCCGCTTTTTGTGGGAGGCAGCTTGCTGGCGATCCCATACATAGCCCACCATCAACCTGTTTACGCCTTCGAAGGGACACGATTGGCCTTACTTTTCCGGATTGTAAGGCGGGTAATCGTCCTGGGTGCCCTTCTCCTTGGCCGGCGTCTTGGCAGGCTTCACAGGGTCCATCTGCGGATCTTCGGCATCGGGGGATTCCGTATTGAAATCCGGGTCGTCAGGGTTGCCAGTCTTCGATTTATCGCCTGTCATGCATACCTCCAGTCAGATCGGTTTGAGTCTGATACCTGCACGTCAGAAACCCACTGGCCATCAGAGTGCGATACAACAGACCAGCGGTAGCCGCAACCCTGAGCAAATGCTAGCCTTGCGCCTTCAACGGAGAGACTTCATGAAATGGCCTTCACTGGCGCTGGCAGCCGCCGCGCTGAGCTTCAACGGCACCGCCCATAGCGAAATCTTCAAATGCACCTCACCTGAAGGCCATGTGAGCTTCGCCGCCATCCCCTGCGCCGAAGGCGACGCAAACACCTCCATCCAAAGACAAGGCCCGCCCAAAATGCTGCGCCAGGGCGAACCGGTAGACCATGCCCACAAGGTCAACCTCAAAGCTACCGAATACCTGAAAATCAGTGGCCGCGCGAAGGTCAATGTCTACGAGACGGAAAGCTACAAGCAATACCAGCGAGACAGACCACCGCCACCGACTGCGGTGTCGCAGTGCAAGAGTCCGCTGTATGACAGCCAGTGTTTTGATCCGTCGGGTGGGATGTCTTCGAAGAAGTTTGGGAAGTAGTGGTGGGATATAAGGGAAGCATGGGGCGCGTCCCTTTAGTTTTCGTTAGCGCTTAACCTGAGGAATAATCAACGGCATGTGCTGGTCAAACTTTTCCGGACACATCAGTAGGTGATGTCAGGCTGTATGGCGCTCGTACTGGTTTGGAGAGACATAACCCAGCGTCGAGTGCAGGCGACCTTCGTTGTAAAACCTCACGATGTAATCAGTGATGTCC
>JAAIGF010212504.1_pt1 | contig 71440 bp, 60 predicted proteins | sample 6487441 | NCBI WGS metagenome assembly JAAIGF01 (sample SAMN13974129, study PRJNA590717) | phyllosphere metagenome | biome: pepper field; feature: multiple bacterial spot infested pepper fields; material: pepper leaves; isolation source: leaves from pepper fields | host: Capsicum annuum ...
CGGATTACGTAGTGAATCGTAGCGGGAAACGAGGTCCAGAGCCTGTGCAATGTGCATAAAAAATCCGGAAACGGGTGAACATTTCCGGATTCTTACACAGCCACTGGATCGGTCAACTGATCCTTAACTGATCGGCATTACGGCCAATTAAGGCCGCTTTTTTTACGCTCAGGATACGTCGTGTTTATCTGGCGTATCGTCCGCCGAATGGTGTTTGCGACGCAGCTTTTTCCAGATCTTGCTTTCCTGACCGCGCCACAGCCGCTGGATGTTATCGTGATGCCGCATCAGGATCAGGCAGGAGAGCATGGCTACCGGAAAGGTGAACTGGGGCTTGAACCACCAGACGTAGAACGGCGCGATCAGCGCACTGATAATCGCCCCCAGCGAGGAATAGCCGCTCAGCAGCACGGTCAGGAGCCAGGTGCCGGTCATCAGGCCGGTCAGATCCCAACCGATAGGCGCGATGGCGCCAAACGCGGTAGCGACCCCTTTGCCGCCGTGGAAGCGAAAAAAAATCGGGTAAATATGGCCCAGACAGGCGGCGATGGCCGTCAGGCCGAGATACAGCGGCGAACTGCCCAGCGCGTAAGCGCCCCACACCGGCAGCATGCCTTTAAGAACGTCAAAAACCAGTACGGCAGCGGCCGCGGTTTTACCGCCGATGCGTAGCACATTGGTGGCGCCAGGGTTGCCGGAACCGTGTTCGCGCGGATCGGGCAAACCGGCGATGCGACAAATCAGAATCGCACTGGAGATCGAGCCACACAGATACGCGACGATAATCATTCCGGGCGCGATAACACTCATAAACGGCTTCCGTCCAATAAAGGTCGTTTTAAGTTCAGCATCTGTGGATAATACGCACTTTCTGCCGGAAGTGGTATCCGGCGGCGGCAAAAACAGGGGATGACGTGATGGATATCGTGTTTATTGAAGAACTGAGCGTAATCACCACCATCGGTGTTTATGACTGGGAACAGACCATCCAGCAGAAATTGATGTTCGATATCGAAATGGCCTGGGATAACCGCCCGGCCGCCGCCAGCGACGACGTAGCCGATTGCCTGAGCTATGCCGATGTCAGCGAGGCGGTAATTGAACTGGTCGCCGGCGGGCGATTTGCGCTGGTGGAGCGGGTGGCCGAAGAGGTGGCGGCCACACTGATGCAGCGCTTCGGCATTCCCTGGCTGCGGCTGAAGGTCAGCAAGCCCGGCGCGGTGGCGCAGGCGCGCAGCGTGGGCGTGGTGATTGAACGCGGCGTCCGCCCGTCGGCATGAATCGGTTGGCGATCATTTCGGCGCAAACACAGACCCTTCTTAAGGTAATCAAAAGATAATATCTCTATTTTAAGTTGGTCCCCAAAGCGCGGGACATCTTCGATGTGCTTTATACGTTGCGGCTTGCTGACGGCAAGGCCGCTTTTTTATGTGGCAGGTAGGGAGTTAACGGTCGATGGCGGATCTGCATTCGTTGCTGGTGGCGTTCATTCTTGGGGTGGTGGAAGGGCTCACCGAATTTCTGCCGGTGTCATCCACCGGGCATATGATCATTGTCGGTCACTGGCTGGGGTTCGAGGGCGACACCGCCAAGACCTTTGAAGTCATCATCCAGTTGGGGTCGATCCTGGCGGTGGTAGTGGTGTTCTGGCGGAGAATGTTCGGTTTGATCGGCATTCATTTCGGGCAACCGCCGCAGCATGAAGGGCGAGGCAAAGGCCATCTGACGCTGGCGCACATCGTGCTGGCGATGATCCCCGCCGTGGTATTGGGGCTGGTGTTGCATGACTTCATCAAGTCGCTGTTCAATCCGGTTACCGTGACTTACGCGCTGGTGGTCGGGGGCGTGCTGTTGCTGCTGGCGGAGTGGTTTAAACCGAAAAAAGCGAAGGCGGAAGGGCTGGATGACATCAGCTATCTTCAGGCGTTCCTGATTGGCTGTTTTCAGTGTCTGGCGCTGTGGCCGGGGTTCTCGCGTTCCGGCGCGACCATTTCCGGCGGGATGTTGGTCGGGGTCAATCGCTACGCGGCGTCCGAATTCTCCTTTATTCTTGCGGTGCCGATTATGCTGGGCGCGAGCGGGCTGGATTTGTATAAAAGCTGGCATTTCCTGTCGCTGTCCGACCTGCCGATGTTCGCTACCGGTTTCTTGACCGCGTTTGTGGTGGCGATGATCGCCATTAAGACTTTCCTGCAGTTGATTAAGCGCATCTCTTTCGTGCCGTTCGCCATTTATCGCTTCATCGTGGCGGCCGTGGTGTGGCTGGTGCTGATGTGATGCCGCCGGGATGCGCCGATGCATCCCGACGATGACGATAATGGTTATGTGCTTATGATGACGGCCCGGCAGCTTCGGCGCGCCGGGCTTTCCATTGTTCCAACGCGGCGCAGCGACGGCGCTGCAACTCTTCCCTGATCGCGGCATGCTGGAATCCGGCCGCCACCACTTCCGCGCTGGTTATACTGCTGGCGGCAGCAAAGGCTTCACGCAGATAGTCTCCCTGCGGATAGGGCTGTTGCTCCAGTCCGGCCCGCCCGCGTGCGTCCGCCTCGCTGGCGAGGAGCAACTGTTCCAGACGCTGAGGCTTGCGCCAGACATCGATGGCGTCAAACAGCTTCAGCAGGGTTTTGGGCTGCAGTATCTGCACGGTGTGGACCACATCATGGTATTCGGCCACCAGACAGGCCAGATCGCGCAGCGCGTTAGGCACCCGCAATCGCTGGCACAAGGCCTCCACCAGCGGCACGCCGGCCGGGCCGTGACCATGATGGCGCGGCCACAGTTCCGGCGGCGTCAATCCTTTACCGAGATCGTGACACAGGGTGGCGAAGCGGATATCAAGCGCCGGGCTGAGGCGGGCGGCCATCGCCAGACTCATCATCACGTGGATGCCGGTGTCGATTTCCGGATGCCATTGGGCGGGAGCCGGCACGCCGTAAAGACTGTCGACTTCGGGGAACAGCACCGCCAGCGCGCCGCAGTCGCGCAGCACCTGAAAATAGACTTGCGGATCCTGAGTGGCGAGGGCTTTCTCCGTTTCTTTCCACACCCGTTCCGGCGTCAGGAAATCCAGCTCGCCGTTGCGGGTCATCGTCTGCATCAGGTTCAGGGTTTCTTCGGCAATCAGAAAACCGAGGTGGGCATAACGGGCGGCGAAGCGCGCGACCCGCAGCACCCGCAGCGGATCTTCGCTGAAGGCGCCGGATACATGGCGCAGGAGCCGATTTTGCAAATCACGCTGACCGTCGTAAGGGTCAATCAACCGCCCGTCTTCATCTTGCGCGATGGCGTTGATGGTCAGATCGCGCCGTTGCAGATCCTCTTCCAACGTGATGTCCGGCGTAGCCTGGCAGGTAAACCCGGTATACCCATTGCCGGATTTGCGCTCGGTACGCGCCAGCGCATACTCCTCTTTGCTCTCCGGGTGCAGAAAAACCGGGAAATCCCGCCCGACCTGCTGGTAGCCTTGCTGCAACAGCATTTCCGGCGTGGCGCCGACCACCACCCAATCGCGTTCGGTGACCGGCCTGCCCAACAGGCCGTCGCGCACTGCGCCCCCTACAAGGTAAATCTTCAAACCCGGCTCCCGATGTTAGGCTGTGTCGATAATTGAAATAATAACCAACCGTAACCGAAATGATAGTTAACGATAATTTCGGTTATTGTTGATTAACATCCTCTCGAACACAACGGGGCGTCCGTGCGGCTGGCGAGCCGGTGTTCAGGTGTTACCCCATCCAACGGTCGTTCTTTTTGCGTCTGGGCAACAGGTGCGGCAACAGCAGCCCCAGCACCAAACCACCGCCCGCCACGCCTCCGCCGTACATAAACCACTGCATGATCAGCGTGCGCTGCTTGTCGTCCAATTGCAGATTGGCTACCTCAAGTTTTTTCTGCGCCACTTCCAACTGGGTTTTCAGCGCCTGATTTTCTTTTTGCAAAGAGGAAAGGGTACCGTCACTGGCGGCGACTTTCTGGCGCAGGTCGACGGTGCGCTGGTTCCAGTCCTGATCGACGCTGTTAAGCTTGTCCGTCAGGGTTTTGACCTGATTTTCCAGTTCCGGCACCCGGGTTTTCAGGCTGGGCGTCTGGCTGAGCTGGTCAAGCTGAATCCAGCTGGTGCGGCCTTTTTCGTCACGAATCTGCGCGTAACCGGCACCGTCGTTGGCGCTGATGAGCGTCACGGCTTCACCGGCATTCAACGTGCCGACGATACGATACTGGTTGCCCGGACCGCTGCGGGTGTAGGTGACAAGTTCATCGGAGATGTAGCGTTTTTCTTCCGCATGCAGGCCCAATGTGGTGGACAGGCCCAGGATCGCGGCAAGGAACAAGGGTAATTTATTCATCATATTCAATATATTAAGTTCATTGAGATTCTGCGGTTAGCGCGCCCAGTCTGACGATGCCGCCGGCAAACCTGAATGGGAACAGTCTTACTCTTGGTTTTGTAAACTTGGTTTTGTAAATCAGTGCGTTGGTTAATTCGTGATGAGGACTCAAGCATAGCCAAAATTCGGCGATGGCGAAAACCGGTTGCATACGCCTTGTGAGAACGCTCGCAGGGCGTTTGCGACGCCATGCCGCAAAAGTGGCAACCTGAGATAAAATGTTATTTACTGGCGACATTTCCGCAATATCCGGTAGTGCAAGACTATGAGCGAAGAGATCGAGTTAAAATTTATCATTCACCCCGATGCGGTGGAGACGGTCAAACAGGGCCTGAAAAACTGGCAGAGCGACGTGGGGCACAGCAACCATCTGCATACCCGTCAACTGGCGAATATTTATTACGAAACCGCCGACGCTTATCTGCGCCGGCATGGCATTGGGCTGCGTATCCGCGGTGAAAACGGCCGTTATGAGATGACGGTGAAGACCGCGGGGAAAGTGGTGGGCGGATTACATCAACATCCGGAATACAACGTGGATCTGCCCGGGCCGCAACTGGATATTCGTCTGCTGCCTGCGGAGATTTGGCCGGAGGATTGCGATATCGATGCGCTGGCTCTGGCGTTGCAGCCGCTGTTCAGCACCGATTTTCAGCGGGAAGCCTGGGTGGTGTCCCACCATCAGAGCCTGATTGAGATCGCCATTGATCAGGGCGAAGTCAGCGCCGGCGAATTCGTCGAACCGCTGTGCGAACTGGAACTGGAGCTGAAAAACGGTCGCACCGCGGATTTGCTGGCGTTCGCCAGCGAACTGGCCGACATCGGCGGCTTACGGCAAGGGAGCCTGAGCAAAGCCGCCCGCGGCTATCATCTGGCGAAAGGCAATCCGGCCCGGCCGCGCAGCGAGCTGGGTTTTCTGCCGGTGGAGCCGAAAATGACGCTCGATCAGGGCATTGCCGCCGGACTGGAATATGCGTTCAGTCACTGGCAATACCATGAGGAACTGTGGGCGCGCGGCGATAGTGCGGCGCGCCAGGCATTGCTGGAAGCCGGTGCGATGATGCGGGAACTGCTGGTGCTGGTCGGGGGCGTGGTGCCGCGTAAGATAACCTCGGAATTCCGTGCGGCGTTGACCCATCTTGAAGAGGGGATCGAGCGTACGGAAACGGCGGGTACGCTCTGCTACAGCGCCGATTACCTGAAGGGCAAACTGATTCTGACCTCGTGGCTGGTAAAACACGGCTGGCGCGGCTACATGGACAACCGTGAGCTGATGCGGTTGCAGAGTTCCTGGAAGCGCTTTGCCGATATCATGATGAGCCGCGGGCTGGCTGAACTGAAAGCCGTATTCAGCCATGCGCTGGATGCGTTGCATTACGCCCAGCAATTGCCGCGCTTGCAGCGAGGCGTGTACGCCTTTTTGCTGCTGGGCGGCTCTTATCCGCCGGAGGAGGCCCACCGCTATCTGCAGCCGTGGCGTGAGCTGATGCAACTGATTGAAGCGCTGTCCGCCGGCCAGAGTATACCCAGCGAACTGGAGCACTGCCGCAAGCAGGCGCTCGAACAGCCGCCGTTCTGGCTGCACAGCGGCCAGTAATCCGCCTGTCGCGCTTCGGGGTTATCGCTTTTCCTGCACCGGCAAGGCGGATAACCCCGGTTCAACATTTTATTGAAGCTGCCTGACGGGGCAGCTGTGCAAGGATATCGCCATGACCTGTCATCCCGCATCGTTGTTTCCGCTGTCTGAACCACTGACCGAACAGGCGCGCCATGAGGCGGAACGTCTGTTGACTTCCGATCCGACGCCGCTGGCCGATGAGGCGATGGCGGTACTGATTTGCAGCGAGTTCGTTAGCGACGCGCTGGCGCGCTATCCGGAGTGGCGGCAGGAGATGGTGCGGCAGCCGCCCCAGCCGGAAGAGTGGCGGCAGTATGCGGACTGGCTATCGCAGACATTGAGCGGCGTCAGCGATGAGGCGGCGTTAATGCAGGCGTTGCGCCTGTTCCGCCGCCGCATTCTGACGCGCATCGCCTGGGGGCAATGGCTGCAGCTCAGCACCACCGTGCAGACATTGCAGCAACTGAGCGTCCTGGCGGAAGCGCTGATCGTCGCCGCCCGCCAGTGGTTGTATGACGCCTGCTGCCGCGAGTGGGGCACGCCGTGCAATGCGGCGGGCGAGCCTCAGCCATTGCTGATTCTGGGCATGGGCAAACTCGGCGGCGGCGAGCTGAATTTTTCCTCGGATATCGACCTGATTTTCGCCTATCCGGAAAACGGCCAGACCCGCGGCGGACGCCGGGAGCTGGATAACGCCCAGTTCTTTACCCGCCTCGGCCAGCGGCTGATCAAAGCGCTGGACCAGCCGACCGTGGACGGCTTCGTTTACCGGGTGGACATGCGCCTGCGGCCGTTTGGCGACAGCGGCCCGCTGGTGATGAGCTTCGCCGCGCTGGAAGATTACTATCAGGAACAGGGGCGCGACTGGGAGCGGTATGCGATGGTCAAAGCCCGATTGATGGGCGGCGATGACGACCATTACAGCCAGGAGTTGATCCGCATGTTGCGGCCGTTCGTGTTCCGCCGCTATATCGATTTCAGCGTGATTCAATCGCTACGCAACATGAAGAGCATGATCGCCCGCGAAGTGCGGCGACGAGACCTGCGCAACAACATCAAGCTGGGAGCGGGCGGCATCCGCGAAGTGGAGTTCATCACCCAGGTGTTTCAACTGATTCGCGGCGGCCGCGAGCCCACGTTGCAGGGGCGCTCTCTGCTGCCGACGCTGACGCAGGTCGGCGAGCTGGGGCTGTTGACCCCGGCGCAGGCGGCTCAACTGCGCGAGGCTTATCTGTTTTTGCGTCGGCTGGAAAACCTGTTGCAATCAATCGCCGACGAACAAACGCAAACCCTGCCGGAAGACCCGCTTAATCAGGCGCGGCTGGCGTGGGGGATGCGCTGCGACGACTGGTTGCAACTGAGTGAACGCTTACATCAGCAGATGCATGCGGTGCGTGCGGTGTTCCATGAGCTGATTGGCGATGACGCGCCCGACGGCAGCGAAACCCCGGAACACAGCCATTACAGCAGCCTGTGGCAGGATGGCCTGGATAGTACCGACCTGGCGACGTTGGCGCCTGACCTGACCCCGGAGGTGTGCGAACGGCTGTTGGCGCGGGTGACGGATTTTCGCGCTGATTTATCCCGCCGTACCATCGGGCCGCGCGGGCGCGATGTGCTTGACCAACTGATGCCGGCGTTGCTGGCGCAGGCCTGCGGTCACGCCAACGCCGACGTCATCGTGGCGCGCCTGACGCCGCTGTTGCTGGGTATCGTCACCCGTACCACCTATCTGGAACTGCTGTTGGAGTCGCGCCCGGCGCTGACGCAGCTGATTCGTCTGTGCGCCGTGTCGCCGATGATAGCCAGCCAGCTGGCGCGTTATCCGTTGCTGCTGGATGAACTGCTGGACCCGGCTAGCTTGTACCAACCGACCGCGCTGAATGCGTACGCCGACGAATTGCGTCAATACCTGATGCGGGTGCCGGAAGAGGACGAAGAACAGCAACTGGAAGCGTTGCGTCAGTTCAAGCAGGCGCAGCATCTGCGCATCGCGGCGGCGGATATTGTCGGCGCGCTGCCGGTCATGAAAGTGAGCGATCACTTAACTTATCTGGCGGAGGCGATCATCGCCGCCGTGGTACAGCAGGCGTGGAACCAGATGGTGGCGCGTTACGGTCAGCCTGCCCACCTGCATTCTCATTCCGGGCGCGGGTTCGCCGTGGTGGGGTACGGCAAGCTGGGCGGCTGGGAACTGGGCTACAGTTCCGACCTTGATCTGGTGTTCCTGATCGATTGCCCGGATAACGTGGCGACCGATGGCGAACGCAGCATCGACGGCCGTCAGTTCTATTTGCGGCTGGCCCAGCGTGTGATGCACCTGTTCAGCACCCGCACCTCGTCCGGCATCTTGTATGAGGTCGACGCCCGTTTAAGACCATCGGGAGCGGCGGGGATGCTGGTGAGCACCGTGGCGGCGTTCGAGGATTATCAGCGCAATGAAGCCTGGACCTGGGAACATCAGGCGCTGGTGCGCGCCCGGGTGGTGTATGGCGAACCTGCTATTCAGCAGCAGTTTGAGCAGATTCGCCAGCGGATTCTGTGCCGTGAGCGCGATGGCGATGCGCTGCGTACCGAAGTGCGGGAAATGCGGGAAAAAATGCGTCAGCACCACGCCAGCAAAGACCCGGGGTTTGATATCAAGGCCGACGCCGGCGGCATCACCGATATTGAGTTCATCGCCCAGTATCTGGTGCTGCGTTACGCGGCGCAGGAGCCGCGGCTGACGCGCTGGTCCGATAACGTGCGCATTCTGGAACTGCTGGCCCGCCACGGCGTGATGGCGGAAGAAGAGGCTGACGCTTTACGGCTGGCTTACATCACCCTGCGCGATGAAATCCATCATCTGGCGTTGCAGGAACTGCCCGGCCGCGTTGGTCAGGAGCGTTTCAGCGCCGAGCGGCGGCAGGTGCAACAGAGCTGGCAAAAGTGGCTGGAGTGAGACGCGCCGCGCAAAACGGCGCACCAGGGCGCTGTGGCTACCCGGTGAGTGTGGTAGTTGAGTGTGATGGTGTGGTAGTTGAATGTGATAGTATAGCGCGCGTTAAAAATGAACCTGTTTTTGGAGCCAGGGAATGAAAGTAACGCTACCTGATTTTCGCCACGCCGGTGTTCTGGTTGTGGGTGACGTAATGCTGGACCGCTACTGGTACGGCCCGACCAGCCGTATTTCGCCGGAAGCGCCGGTGCCGGTGGTCAAGGTGGATACCATCGAAGAACGTCCCGGCGGCGCGGCCAACGTGGCGATGAACATCGCCGCTCTGGGAGCGGGTTCGCGTCTGGTGGGGTTGACCGGCATCGATGATGCCGCCCGCGCCCTGAGCGCCAAACTGAACGAAGTCAACGTCAAATGCGACTTCGTTTCCGTTCCCACCCATCCGACCATCACCAAGCTGCGTGTGCTGTCGCGCAACCAGCAACTGATCCGCCTCGACTTTGAGGAAGGGTTCGACAGCGTCGATCCACAGCCGATGATTGAACGCATCCAGCAGGCATTGCCGAAAATCGGCGCGCTGGTGCTGTCCGACTACGCCAAAGGGGCGCTGGTGCATGTACAGAGCATGATCCAGACCGCCAGAGCCGCCGGCGTGCCGGTGCTGATCGACCCGAAAGGCACCGATTTCAACCGTTATCGCGGTGCGACTCTGCTGACGCCGAACCTGTCTGAGTTCGAAGCGGTGGCCGGGCGCTGCAAAGATGAAAACGATCTGGTGGAACGCGGCGTGAAGCTGCTGGCGGAGCTGGATCTGTCTGCGCTGCTGGTCACCCGTTCCGAGCAGGGCATGACGTTGCTGCAACCGGGCAAAGCGCCGTTGCATCTGCCGACGCAGGCGCAGGAAGTGTATGACGTCACCGGCGCCGGCGATACCGTAATTGGCGTGCTGGCGGCGGCGCTGGCGGCGGGCAAACCGCTGGAGGAAGCCTGCTTCCTGGCCAACGCGGCGGCCGGCGTGGTGGTCGGCAAACTCGGTACTTCGACGGTAACGCCGATCGAGCTGGAAAACGCCATTCGCGGCCGTGCCGACACCGGCTTTGGCGTCATGACCGAAGCACAGCTGAAAGACGCGGTGGCGCTGGCGCGTCAGCGTGGCGAAACGGTGGTCATGACCAACGGGTGTTTCGATATTCTGCACGCCGGACACGTCTCCTATCTGGCTAATGCGCGCCGTCTGGGCGATCGCCTGATTGTGGCGGTGAACAGCGATGACTCCACCAAACGCCTGAAAGGGCCGAGCCGTCCGGTCAATCCGCTGACGCAGCGTATGATCGTGCTGGGCGCGCTGGAAGCCGTGGACTGGGTGGTGCCGTTTGAGGAAGACACGCCGCAACGCCTGATTAGCGAAGTCCTGCCGGATATTCTGGTGAAGGGCGGCGACTACAAGCCGGAAGACATCGCCGGCAGCAAGGAAGTATGGGCCAATGGCGGCGAGGTGCGGGTGCTGAACTTTGAAGACGGCTGCTCGACCACCAATATCATCAACACCATCAAAGCCAGAGACTGACGGGCGCGCTTATGTTGGAAAAAGAGTCGAAGCCTGCCGACGATATCTCCACCGTGTCGGTGCAGATTGAAGCGCTGCGCGCTCAACTGCGCTATCACGAGTACAAATATCATGTCGAGGATGCGCCGGAAATTCCCGACGCGGAATACGACAAACTGATGAATGCGCTGAAAACGCTGGAGCAGGTGCATCCTGAACTGGTGACGCCCGATTCGCCGACCCAGCGGGTCGGCGCTGCGCCGCTGGATGCGTTTGACACGATAGCGCATGAAGTGCCGATGCTGTCGCTGGATAACGTCTTCGACGAGACCAGTTTTCTGGCGTTCAGCAAACGTATCAACGACCGTCTGAAAAATGATGGCGAGTTGGCATTTTGCTGTGAACTGAAGCTCGACGGTCTGGCGGTCAGCCTGCTGTATGAAAACGGTCTGTTGGTGCGCGCGGCGACGCGCGGCGATGGCACCACCGGCGAGAATATTACCGCCAATATTCGCACCGTCGGCGCGATTCCGTTGCGTCTGCGCGGCGACAACATCCCGGAACGGCTGGAAGTGCGCGGCGAAGTGTTCATGAAACACAAGGGATTCGAAGCCCTGAATGAGGAAGCGCGCCGCACCGGCGGCAAGGTGTTCGCCAACCCGCGGAATGCCGCAGCCGGCTCGTTGCGTCAACTGGACCCGCGCATCACCGCTACCCGCCCGTTGACCTTTCTGTGCTATGGCGTTGGGATGGTGGAAGGCGGAACCCTGCCGGACACCCACTGGCAGCGGCTGATGCAGTTCCGGGACTGGGGGCTGCCGGTCAGCGATCGCATTCGCCTGTGTACTGGCAGCGATGCGGTGCTGGATTTCTACCGTCAGGTGGAACAGGAACGCGAGACGCTGGGGTTCGATATCGACGGCGTGGTGATTAAGGTCAACGAGCTGACGCTGCAGGAACGGCTGGGGTTTGTCGCTCGTGCGCCGCGCTGGGCGGTGGCGTTCAAGTTCCCGGCGCAGGAGCAGTTGACCTGGCTGCGCGACGTTGAATTTCAGGTCGGCCGTACCGGTGCGATTACGCCGGTGGCGCGGCTGGAGCCGGTCGCCGTCGCCGGGGTGGTGGTCAGCAACGCTACGCTGCACAATGCCGATGAAATCGAGCGTCTGGGGATTCAGATTGGCGACCGGGTTGCAGTAAGACGCGCCGGCGATGTGATCCCGCAGATTGTCAGCGTGGTGCTGTCCGAGCGCCCGGCGGATGCCCGCCCGGTGGTGTTTCCTGAGCAGTGCCCGGTGTGCGGTTCAGAATTGGAGCGGGTAGACGGCGAAGTGGTGACCCGTTGCACCGGCGGCCTGTTCTGCGGCGCGCAGCGTAAAGAAGCGTTGAAGCACTTCGTTTCCCGTCGCGCGCTGGATGTGGAAGGGATGGGCGATAAGATTATCGACCAACTGGTGGAGAAAGAGTACGTCAAGACGCCGGCGGACCTGTTTCGCCTGAGCGCTGGTATTCTTACCGGACTTGACCGTATGGGGCCGAAATCGGCGCAGAATCTGGTGAATGCGCTGAATAAAGCCAAATCCACCACCTTTGCCCGTTTCCTGTATGCGTTGGGGATCCGCGATGTCGGTGAGGCGACCGCCGCCAGTCTGGCGTCGCATTTCGGTACGCTGGAGGCATTGCAGTCCGCCGATCTGGAGGCGCTACAGCAGGTGCAGGACGTCGGCATCGTGGTGGCGACCCATGTGCGTAATTTTCTTGATGAAGCGCACAACCAACAGGTGATTCAGGACTTGATCAGCGAGAGTATTGGCATTCACTGGCCGGCCCCGGTAGTGGTGGATGTTGAGGCTTCGGATAGCCCGTTCGCCGGAAAAACCGTGGTATTGACCGGCTCGCTGACGCTATTATCCCGTGACGAAGCCAAAGATCGCCTCACGGCGTTGGGGGCGAAGGTCAGCGGCAGCGTGTCGAAGAAAACCGATCTGGTGATCGCGGGCGAAGCGGCCGGTTCCAAGCTGACCAAAGCGCAGGAGCTGGGCATTGAGGTCATCGATGAAGCGGAAATGATGCGCCTGCTGGGGTGAGGGGAACATGGAAAAAGCGGATCTGCTGGCGATAGCCAATACGCCGATGCCTTTTGGCAAATACAAAGGCCGGATGCTGATCGACTTGCCGGAAGAGTATCTCCTCTGGTTCGCCCGCAAGGGCGAATTCCCGGCCGGGCGGTTAGGGGAGTTGATGCAGATTACGCTGGCGATCAAGATGGAAGGGTTGCAGGGGCTGGTTAAGCCGCTGCGCCGTCCCCAGCCCTGATACATTGTGGTTCGAATAGGTTGTGCACTGGAACGCTATCCTCTGGGCAGGTTGTTATCAGATTGAGGTTGTCATGGCAGGAGTCCACCGCCGATGATCTCACCGCTTCGCTGTTCTCGGGCGTCTCTATTATTTACGCTGCCTGCCGTATCGAGTCCCCTGAAATAAAAAAGCACCATTAATCCTCTCGATAATGATGCTTTGTTCATGCCAGACAATAATCAGTCAGCTACAGGATTAGATGTAGATATTGATGCTGTTCTCATCCGTCGGCGCGTTGACGCCTTCCTGAGGTTTGGTCGATTGCACTGATGACGACACATCAGACTGTTGGGACTGAGACTGCTGCGTTTTCTGCTGCTGCAACTGCTGAATCTGTGCCTGCAACTGCTGGATTTGCGCCTGAATCAGTACCTGCTGTTGTTTATAAACTTCCTGCTGATTTGCATCCTGGGTTGATGCCAGCTGTGTCGCCAGTTTTGTCGCCTGCTGAGTCAACTTTTGGATCTGTTGATTGAGCTGGGCGATCTGCTGATCAACGCTGGTACCGCTGCTGCCCGAGGATGCAGAGACGGCCGATGTTGCCGAGCCGATAGAGCTTGCCATAAATTCCTCCTGAAAATAGCCATAGTGGCTATGCCGTTATCGACATAGCCCAGCTGCATCCTTACTGGCTTTTCGCTTTCCTGACGATAAACATACAAATACATCAGGATAATAACATCCCGTCAGATGTAGGTATCGATTGTGCGATCGGATGAAAGCGGGTTGGTCTTTTCCTGTTTCTCGGTCTGCGAAGAGACAGCGTCAGTCGCTGATTGTGATTGCTGCTGCGCTTTCTGTTGCTGCAGTTGCTGAATCTGCTGCTGTAATTGCTGGATTTGCGCCTGGACCATTTTTTGTTGCTGCTGCAACAATTGGCGTTCTTCATCGCTCTTGGCTTCGAGCATTTTCGCCACAGTTTTACTCAGATCTTTGGTCAAGGTCTGAATCTGTTTGGTGAGTTGCATGATCTTTTGCTCAATGCCTGCAGTGCTGGTACCTGCTGATCCTGAGGCCGCTGATGTTGCTGAACCGACGGAACTTACCATACCTACCTCCTTTGCTTCCTGAGAAATAATCTACTTCCTAAGAATGATCACACCTGCGATATGGCTATCGGCACCGCTCTCTGGTGACTTTAGCGTCCTTTGTGCCGTTTCCCTAAAAAAGCAAAACCCGCTGTCTGGCAGCGGGCTTGGTTATTCGGTTTCACGCTCTTGACCAATCAAATGTAAATATCGATCGCATGTTCGGCAGACGGACGATTGACGCCTTCAACCGGCTTGACCAGCGGTTTGCTTTCCTGCGGCGGCGGCACTTGCTGAGTCTGCAACTGTGCGATTTGGCCTTGCATCACCACAATCTGAGCCTGCATCGACTGCTGCTGTCCGTTAATCGTGGTTTCCTGCTGCTTTTTAGTGCTCTCGCCCGATGTCTCGGCGGCTTTCAGGTTTTGCAGATTGCGATCGGAAACCTTCTGTTCAGTGTTGGTTTCGACGCTGGTGGATGCTGGCACCGGCATCACTGCAAACGCAGAGCTGGTAATTGGACTCAGCATACATCCTCCTGATTATGTCGTCTGGGCAGGGGACTGTCCCTGCTATCTTTATTATCGGCACCTGGCGCGATCTTATGAGTGATTATTAACCAAAAAGCGAATTCTATCTACCCTTTGTTCGGGGCGAGGCGTAAAGAATTGTATCTTTACGCCAACCATTATTTCCCGTAGACATTAATCGCATCGGTCAACCGCAGAGCCTGTCTGCTGAGGCAGGTGGCGAACTCGGCTGACTGATCGACCATGCCGGTATTGCCGGCGGTCATTTGCTCGATTTGGGCAATCGAGTCGTTGATCAGCGACAGCGCGGCGGTTTGTTCGCGGGTGGCGTTGCTGATCTCGCTGATCATGGTCGCGACCTGTTGCACGTCGTTGACGATGTCCTGAATATGCTGACCGGCTTTGTCCACCAGCGCGCTGCCGTTTTCAACGCTGGTCATGTTGGCGTCGATCAGCGTTTTGATTTCGCGGGCGGCAGACGCGGAATGTTGCGCCAGGCTGCGTACTTCCGCCGCCACGACGGCAAAGCCGCGTCCTTCCACACCGGCCCGCGCCGCTTCCACCGCGGCATTGAGCGCCAGAATGTTGGTCTGAAACGCGATGCTGTCGATGACGCCGATGATATCGACGATTTTGCGGCTGGCGTTCGAAATCGCCTCCATCATACCCACCGCTTCAGCCATGATATCGCCGCCTTTACCGGCGGACAGGCTGGCGTTTTGCGCCATATTGGTCGCCTGCGTGGCGGTGTCCGCGCTCTGTTGAACCGCGACGGTAATCTGCTCGATGGCTGCCGCTGTCTGTTGCAGATTGGCGGAGGTTTCCTCGGTACGCGCGCTCAGATCGCCGTTGCTGTCGGCCAGTTGCTGGCTGACGCTGTTGATGCCCGCGACCTGCGTGCCGACGTCGTCCACCAGTGAATGCAGGTTCAGCCCGAACTGATTGACCACCCGCAGCAGCAGGCCGATTTCATCCACCCGGTTGAGATGGATACTGTCCGCCCGACGGCCGGACACCACCTGTTGCGCCTGGCGCAGAATCAAACGCAGCGGATGCGCGATTTGCCGTTGCAGAAATCGATCGAGCGCTACCATCAATAGCAGGGTGGCGACCATCGACGTTGCGGCGCCGAAACCCAGTAAGATCAGCGCCAGCGGCACCAGACCGCCAAGCAGAACGGCCAACCGTAACCGCGAGCGCACCGATAGCCGCTGGAACAGGGACAGAACCGAGAACAGACCGGTCCGGACCACCAGCCCTTTATAAAACCGGATATGGCGGGTCTGCTTATTCTGTACCGCTTCGTACAAGGGTTCCGCAGCCTGAATTTCTTCCGCTTTGGGGGTATTGCGCACCGAAATATAACCGGCGAGCTGATTGTGGTGATAAACCGGCGTGACGTTGGCGCGTACCCAGTAATGATCGCCGTTCTTGCGACGGTTTTTGACCAGACCGGTCCAGCTGTCTCCCTGCTGCAGCGTGTACCACATGTCGGCGAAGGCTTCGATGGGCATATCCGGATGACGCACGATATTGTGCGCCGTTCCCATCAATTCGTCTTCATCAAAACCGCTGACGCGAATAAAGGCGGAATTGGCGTAAGTGATGTGGCTTTTAACATCCGTGGTCGACATTAATGTGGTGTTGTCATCCAACAGGTATTCCTGTTGTGTAATAGGTGCATTAACCCTCATTGGAAACCCCGATGCTGTGTATCAGTAATATATCGTGAGAATAGAAGGGCCGACGTGTGAGCACGGCCTGATTAATCACACGGGCTGAGAGGTGTGTTGAATAATCGTTTTTATTTTTTTAACGCAAAGTTAAAAGATGCGAAAAAAAGGGCGCTTTAAAATTCAAAGCATCCCTGCGTAAAGTTGTTCCATTTTTTTGTAAGGGGGAATTTATGCTTTGCGTCTTTGTGTTGTCAATCAAATCATTTTTTGAGCAGCGTTTTTTTTACCTTCTTTGAGTTTATTAAATATTGTTCGATTTTTTCTTAAACTTAGGATCACAATAAAAACGTTTTATTAACAGCAATAACGAAAAAGTGCGTTATAAAAATAAAAGGCAATAATGCGAATTATTAAGTGAAATTAAATGGTGACTCAATGAAAGGAACGGCGGGTTATTTTCTGTCGTAAATAAATTTACGTAGATGATATCTCTAATTAATGTCGGCGGATTAAAAGGCGACGGGCGGAAAATATTTTAAAACGTTCGCCGCCGGATGAACCATCCGGCGGCGAACAGGGCGATTTACGTCTAACTGCGTATATCAGGTCACCGGCGCCGGGTTGAACACCGACAGGGCGTTGTGCAGACCCCATTGATCGGACCAGGTTTTTTTCTTGCCGCTGGCGATATCCAGAATAAAGCGGAACAACTGCCAGCCCACATCCTCAATAGTGGCTTCGCCGGTGGCGATGGTGCCGGCGTTGATATCCATCAGGTCATGCCAGCGTTCCGCCAGCGCCGTGCGGGTCGCCATCTTGATAACCGGTACGGCTTTCAACCCGTAAGGGGTGCCGCGTCCGGTGGTGAATACCTGTACCGTGATGCCGGAAGCCAATTGCTGGGTACCGCACACAAAGTCGCTGGCGGGCGTGGCCGCGTAAATCAGGCCACGTTTGGTCGGGCGCTGACCCGGCGACAGCACTTCGACAATCGCGCTGGTGCCGGATTTGGCGATTGAACCCAGCGCTTTTTCCACCACGTTGGCCAGGCCGCCTTTCTTGTTGCCGGGAGACGGGTTGGCGCTGCGGTCGGTTTTGCCGCTGTCCAGATAATCGTCATACCAGGCCATCTCTTCCAGCAGGCGTTTACCCACCTCTTCATTGATGGCGCGCGGCGTGAGCAGATGGATGGCGTCGCGGACCTCGGTGACTTCGGAAAACATCACCGTGGCGCCGCAGCGCACCAGCAGATCGGAGGCGAATCCCACCGCCGGGTTAGCGGTTACGCCGGAAAAGGCGTCGCTGCCGCCGCACTGCATGCCGACCACCAGTTCGGAAGCCGGCACCGTTTCGCGCTGACGGCGGTTGAGCTGTTGCAGATGTTTATCCGCCATGCTCAGGATGTCGTCCACCATAGATTTGAAACCGACATGATGTTCATCCTGCAACCGCACGATACTGGTGTCGTCCAGTGAAATGGCCTGTACATCCGGCGTACCCTGCAGCAGCCGTTCCGGCTGGAGTTTTTCGCAGCCCAGCCCGACCACCAGCACTTCGCCGCCGAAATTTGGGTTCAGCGCCAGGTTATGGATGGTGCGAATCGGCACTACCGCGGCCGGGGCATTGATCGCCACGCCGCAGCCGTACAAATGGTTCAGCGCTACCACGCCGTCCACGTTGGGGTAACGGGGCAACAGGTCGCGTTCGATCAGCGTGACGACATAATCCACCACGCCGGCGACGCAGTGTACGCTGGTGGTGATGCCAAGCAGGTTTTTGGTGCCGACGCTGCCGTCCGGGTTACGGTAGCCTTCAAAGGTATAACCTTCCAGCGGCGGCAGAGACGGTGGAACCCGGTTCGCCAGCGGCAAGGTTTCCAGCGCCGGGGCGTTGGGCAATTCCACCAGAGATTCATCGATCCAACTGCCGCGGGCGATGTCTCTGAGGGCGTAGCCGATGATTTCGCCATAACGGACGATGGAGTCGCCGAGGGCGATATCGCTTAATGCCACTTTGTGGCCCTGTGGTACGTGCTCTTTCAGTTCCAGGCCGCAGCTGAATCGGGTGCCGGCTTTCAGGCCGTTATTGTTAACGACAATGGCAACATTGTCAGACTCATGGACCTTGATATAAAGCGGCCGCTCACTGGCCACACCCTTGTTTGTGTTATCTGACATGGTGCTAACCTTTATTATGTTATACCCGTCATGCATCAGGTTGCCGGGATGTCGGCGGCGCTACCGGCCCGTACTCAGGCCTGCCGCCCACCGAGTTCAAATCGGCTCGCGCCGGTTTGTCACTTACCTCAGCCGCTGACTGCGATAAGTTCCCTGGGAGTTCACTCGGTCGCCGCGTTACAAGGCTCGTTATGAGCCTTGCCCTGAAGGGCCAACGCGAACGTTTTGTCCTGCAACCCGAATTATTGGGGTATATAACGCTGGTTAAAGTTATAACGCGCGGTTTATTTTCACTGCTGCTAATAATGACTTTGCTCGGCACCAGTATAGAGGAGCTTTCCTCATCCGGGCATTATGCAATTGACTGACATCCTGATGCGCTGTGCTTAATTTCTCTGGCGAAGAAACAACATGCAGTGAGACTTGTCACATTATTCCGTTCCCCTGTCTTCTCCCGCCTTATCGATACCGTCGCGCCCTGTGACCAGAACGACAAAAAACGGCGTTTTCGTGAAATGACTCCCAATTCGTTAGGCGATTGCAAGAATCCGTGTTGGTGATGATGGTAATTGTTGGGCGCTTGTCCAGTGAGGCTCCCAGGGCCGCCCTTTATAATTCTCCCCAGAAGTCGAAGAGGTCTCGTGGTTTATTTTTGCTGTTCTGTTTGTTCCTTTGCTCAGGTTTCAAACCATTACCGACTCTTGATTTCATTCTGGTAACCCAACCCTACATTGTGTTGTTATTCGGAATGAATGAGCTAACCGCTATCTGAAAGTAGGAGTTCATCATGAATACCGTCAGCACAGCAGCAGGCGTATTACAAAAGAAAACCAACGCCCGTTACTGGATTGTCGTGATGCTGTTTATCGTCACGTCATTCAACTATGGCGACCGCGCCACGATCTCCATCGCCGGTTCCGCCATGTCCAAAGAGATTGGTCTTGATGCCGTGGGCATGGGCTATATCTTCTCCGCGTTTTCCTGGGCTTATGTCATAGGCCAAATCCCCGGCGGCTGGCTGCTTGACCGCTTCGGTTCCAAGCGGGTCTACTTCTGGAGTATTTTCACCTGGTCGCTGTTTACCCTGTTGCAAGGGTTCGTGGATCTGTTCCACGGTTCAGCCATCGTGATTTCACTGTTTATGCTGCGTTTTATGGTGGGATTGTGTGAATCCCCGTCCTTCCCTGGTAACAGCCGTATCGTTGCGGCCTGGTTCCCGGCGCAGGAACGCGGCACCGCTGTCGCCATCTTCAACTCCGCACAGTATTTCGCCACCGTTATCTTCGCTCCCATCATGGGCTGGCTGACGCACGAAGTGGGTTGGGCGCACGTGTTCTGGTTCATGGGCGGTCTTGGCATGATCATCAGCTTCCTGTGGCTGAAAGTGATTCACGACCCGAAAGATCACCCGAGCGTGAACAAGGCGGAACTGGAGTACATCGAAGCGGGCGGCGCGCTGGTCAATATGGATGCGGCGGCGACTAAAAAAGAGGTCGCCCGCGGCGAGAAATGGCACCAGATTAAGCAATTACTGACTTCCCGCATGATGATGGGGATTTATCTTGGTCAATACTGCATCAATGCGCTGACTTACTTCTTTATCACCTGGTTCCCGGTGTATCTGGTGCAGGCTCGCGGCATGTCGATTCTGAAAGCCGGCTTTGTCGCCTCTATCCCGGCGATCTGCGGTTTTGTCGGCGGCGTACTGGGCGGGGTGATTTCCGACTTCCTGATGCGTCGTACTCAGTCACTGACTGTCGCGCGTAAAACGCCGATTGTGCTGGGTATGCTGCTGTCCATGTCGATGGTGATTTGTAACTACGTCACCACGGAATGGGTGGTGATTGCGGTGATGGCGGCGGCCTTCTTCGGTAAAGGCATCGGCGCGCTGGGTTGGGCGGTAATGGCGGATACGGCGCCGAGGGAAATCAGCGGCCTGAGCGGCGGTCTGTTCAACATGTTCGGCAACATCTCCGGCATTGTGACCCCGATTGCCATCGGTTACATCGTCGGTAGCACCGGCTCTTTCAACGGCGGCCTGATTTATGTCGGTATCCATGCGCTGGTGGCGATTCTGAGCTTCCTGTTCATCGTGCAGGACATTAAACGTATCGAATTGAAACCTTATCAATCCCGCTGATGCAGGGTAAGGACGTGACTATGAGCAGTACGCAAGATTCCCCCGTCATTACCGACATGAAAGTCATCCCCGTCGCGGGCTATGACAGCATGTTGCTCAACATTGGCGGTGCGCACGGGGCGTATTTCACCCGCAACATCGTGATTCTGAAAGACAACGCCGGGCACACCGGCGTAGGTGAAGCGCCGGGCGGCGAGGTGATTTACAACACGCTGACGGCGGCAATCCCACAGGTGGTGGGGGCGCAGGTGGCGCGTATGAACCATCTGGTGCATCAGGTTCACAAAGGCAACCAGTCTTCGGATTTCGATTCGTTCGGCAAAGGCGCCTGGACGTTCGAATTGCGGGTCAACGCTGTCGCCGCACTGGAAGCCGCCCTGCTGGACCTGCTGGGTCAGCACCTGAATGTACCGGTGGCCGAGTTGCTGGGGCCGGGCAAGCAGCGTGACGAGGTGACGGTGCTTGGTTACCTGTTCTACATCGGCGATCGCACCAAAACCGATCTGCCCTACCTTGAAGGTGAGCAGGGCAAGCATCCGTGGTATCACCTGCGTCACCAAAAGGCGATGGACAGCGAGGCGGTGGTGCGGCTGGCGGAAGCGGCGGCCGATCGCTACGGCTTCAAAGACTTCAAACTGAAAGGCGGCGTACTGCCGGGCGAACTGGAAGTCGACGCCGTCAAGGCGCTGAAAAAACGTTTTCCGGATGCCCGCATCACGGTGGACCCGAACGGCGCCTGGCTGCTGGACGAAGCGATTGGCTTGTGCAAGGACCTGAACGGCGTGCTGACTTACGCCGAAGACCCGTGCGGCGCCGAGCAGGGTTTCTCCGGCCGCGAGGTGATGGCGGAATTCCGCCGCGCCACCGGTTTGCCGGTCGCCACCAATATGATTGCCACCAACTGGCGTGAGATGAACCATGCCGTGATGCTGCAGGCGGTGGATATTCCGCTGGCGGATCCGCATTTCTGGACCATGCACGGTGCGGTGCGGGTGGCGCAACTGTGTGACGAGTGGGGATTGACCTGGGGTTGCCACTCCAACAACCACTTCGATATCTCGCTGGCGATGTTTACCCATGTGGGCGCCGCGGCGCCCGGTAAACCGACCGCCATCGACACCCATTGGATCTGGCAGGAAGGTCAGCATCTGACCAAAGAACCGCTGCAGATTGTGAACGGCAAAATCAAGGTGCCGGAACGCCCGGGGCTGGGTATCGAGCTGGATATGGAACAGGTGATGAAAGCTCATGAGCTACACAAGAAACTGCCGAGCGGCGCGCGTAATGACGCGGCGGCCATGCAGTACCTGATCCCCGGCTGGAAATTTGATCGCAAGCGCCCGGTGTTCGGACGCGAGTTACCTAAGAATTCAACGTTTTAACAGAAGGAAACTATCATGACGTCGCAAAGTTCCACCCCGGTTATTACCAGTATGCAGGTGATCCCTGTCGCCGGGCACGACAGCATGTTGCTGAACCTCAGCGGAGCGCACGCGCCGTACTTCACCCGTAATATCGTGATCCTCCAGGACAATGCGGGCCATACCGGCGTGGGTGAAATCCCTGGCGGCGAGAAAATCCGCCAGACGTTGGAAGATGCCGCTGCGCTGGTAGTGGGTAAAACGCTGGGCGAATACAAAAACGTGATGACCGCGGTGCGTAACCAGTTCGCCGACCGCGATGCCACCGGCCGCGGTCTGCAAACGTTCGACCTGCGCACCACCATTCACGTGGTGACGGGAATCGAAGCCGCGATGCTGGACCTGCTGGGTCAATTCCTGAACGTGCCGGTGGCGGCGTTGCTGGGCGATGGTCAGCAGCGTGACGCGGTGGAGATGCTGGGTTATCTGTTCTACATCGGCGATCGCAACAAGACCGACCTGCCGTACCAGAATCAGTCGAATGAAAAATGCGACTGGTATCGCCTGCGCCACGAAGAGGCGCTGACGCCGGAAACGGTAGTGCGTCTGGCGGAAGCGGCGTACGAAAAATACGGCTTCAACGATTTCAAACTGAAAGGCGGCGTGCTGGCCGGCAGCGAAGAGGCCGAAGCGGTCACCGCGCTGGCTAAACGCTTCCCGCAGGCGCGCATTACGCTGGACCCGAACGGCGCCTGGTCGCTGAACGAGGCGATTGGTCTTGGCAAACAACTGCGCGGCGTGCTGGCTTACGCCGAAGACCCGTGTGGCGCCGAACAGGGCTTCTCCGGCCGTGAAGTGATGGCGGAATTCCGCCGCGCCACCGGGCTGCCCACCGCCACCAACATGATCGCCACCGACTGGCGTCAGATGGGCCACACTATTTCCCTGCAGTCGGTGGATATTCCGCTGGCGGACCCGCACTTCTGGACCATGCAGGGGTCGGTGCGCGTGGCGCAGATGTGCCACGAGTGGGGATTGACCTGGGGCTCGCATTCCAACAACCACTTCGATATTTCGCTGGCGATGTTCACCCACGTGGCTGCCGCCGCGCCGGGTCGGATTACCGCCATTGATACCCACTGGATCTGGCAGGAAGGTAATCAGCGTTTGACCAAAGAGCCGTTACAGATCGTCGGCGGCATGGTCGAAGTGCCGAAGAAACCGGGTCTGGGCGTCGAACTGGATATGGATCAGGTGATGAAGGCCCATGAGCTGTATAAAAATATGGGGCTGGGGGCGCGTAACGACGCCGTCGGCATGCAGTACCTGATCCCCAACTGGACGTTTGATAACAAACGTCCTTGCCTGGTTCGCTAATCCATCGCTGTTCGTTAATTATCGACAGTCGTTAATTGAGGTGCGCCGCCTCATCCGGGGCGGCGAGGTAAAGAGTAAGGACAAAACATGAAGACGCCACTGTTGCCTAACCAATTTCGCCAGGATTTACAGCAGGGGAAAACCCTGATCGGTTGCTGGTGCGCGCTGGGTAATCCTATTTCCACCGAGGTATTGGGGCTGGCCGGGTTTGACTGGCTGGTACTGGACGGCGAGCACGCGCCGAACGATATCAACACCTTTATCCCGCAACTGATGGCGCTGAAAGGCAGCCACAGCGCGCCGGTGGTACGTCCGCCCTGCAATGAGCCGGTGATCATCAAGCGATTGCTGGATATTGGTTTCTACAACTTCCTGATCCCGTTTGTGGAAAGTGAAGAAGAGGCGATTCGCGCCGTGGCGTCGACCCGTTATCCGCCGGCCGGTATTCGCGGCGTGTCGGTCGGTCATCGCAGCAACGCCTACGGCACCGAACCGAACTATTTCGCCACCATTAACGACAACATCACCGTGCTGGTGCAGATCGAAACGCAGGAAGGGGTGGACAATCTGGACGCGATCGCCGCGGTGGATGGCGTTGACGGTATTTTCGTCGGCCCGGGCGACCTGTCGGCCGCGCTGGGGTATCTGGGGCAGCCCAACCACCCGGAAGTGCAGAAAGTGATTCGCCATATTTTTGAACGCGCGGCCGCCCACGGTAAGCCGAGCGGCATTCTGGCGCCGGTGGAAGCGGATGCCCGTCGTTATCTGGAATGGGGCGCGCGTTTTGTTGCGGTGGGCAGCGATCTGGGCGTGTTCCGCGGCGCTACGCAGGCGCTGTGCGACAAATTCAAAAAGTAACTTGGATTAATCAGGGCCGCATCGGCCGTAAACATATCTGACCATGTCACTGAATGGACAACGAGGTTATCGCAATGAAAATTGGTTTTATTGGACTGGGTATCATGGGCAAACCGATGAGCAAAAACCTGATCAAAGCGGGTTACTCATTGGTCGTGCTGGACAGAAACAGCGCGGCGGTCGCTGAAGTTGTGGCGGCGGGCGCCACCTCGGCTGAAACGGCGAAAGTCGTGGCTGAGCAGAGCGATATCGTGATTACCATGTTGCCGAACTCCCCTCACGTTAAAGAGGTGGTACTGGGCGAAAACGGCGTGATCGAAGGCGCACGTAAAGGCACGGTGGTGATCGACATGAGTTCCATCGCCCCGTTGGCCAGCCGTGAAATTGCCGCGGCGCTGGCGGAAAAAGGCGTCGAGATGCTGGACGCGCCGGTCAGCGGCGGCGAGCCAAAAGCGATCGACGGTACGTTGTCCGTGATGGTGGGCGGCGACAAGGCGGTCTTCGACCGTAGCTATGAGGTGATGAAGGCGATGGCGGGTTCGGTGGTACACACCGGCGATATCGGCGCGGGCAACGTCACCAAGCTGGCGAATCAGGTCATCGTGGCGCTGAATATCGCCGCCATGTCGGAAGCGCTGGTGCTGGCGACCAAAGCCGGCGTGAATCCGGACCTGGTGTATCAGGCGATTCGCGGCGGTCTGGCGGGCAGCACCGTGCTGGATGCCAAAGCGCCGATGGTGATGGACCGCAACTTCAAGCCCGGTTTCCGCATCGACCTGCATATCAAAGATCTGGCCAACGCGCTGGATACGTCTCACGGCGTCGGGGCGCAGCTGCCGCTGACCGCCGCGGTGATGGAAATGATGCAGGCGCTGAAGGCCGATGACCTGGGCGGCGCCGACCACAGCGCGCTGGCTTGTTATTACGAGAAACTGGCGAAAGTGGAAGTTACTCGGTAGTTGACGGGGCGGCGTCGGCGCAAGGCGCGGGGCCGCCCGGTTGACGGAACATTTTTGACTTGCGCCGGTTCCTGGTTGTGTCCCGCAATTGTGCGTGACAGCGGCTGGCGGTCAAATCGCAGCGAGATCGGACGCGAACCGCGTGGTTGGGGAAGCCCAGACACACGTCGGGTCGTGCGGGATACTGCGTTTTGGCCCCGGCTCTGCGCCGGCGACGCGAATAATTGCGGGACACAGCCTACAGCGCGGGTAGTTGATGACGCGAGTCGTTTATGAAAATAGTTATCGCACCGGATTCTTACAAAGAGAGCTTATCCGCCCAGGAAGTGGCGACGCAGATTGAGGCCGGTTTTCGGGAGGTGTTCCCCGACGCCAGCTACGTGAAACTGCCGGTCGCCGATGGGGGAGAGGGAACCGTGGAAGCCATGGTGGCGGCAACCCGCGGTAAAATCGTCAAGGTGAACGTCACCGGTCCGTTGGGCGATGATATCGACGCTTTTTTCGGGCTGTCAGGGGATGAAAAAACGGCGTTTATCGAGATGGCGGCCGCCAGCGGGCTGGAACGGGTGCCGCCGCATCTGCGCAATCCGCTGCTGACCACCAGCTATGGCACCGGCGAGCTGATTCGCAGCGCGCTGGATCACGGCGTTCGCCACTGTATTATCGGCATCGGCGGCAGCGCCACCAACGATGGCGGCGCAGGGATGATGCAGGCGCTGGGCGCGCAGTTGCTGGACGACGCGAAGCAACCGATCGGGTTTGGCGGCGCGGAGTTGGCGCGGCTGGCGCACATTGATATTCATTCGCTGGACCCGCGTATCCGGCAGTGCCGGTTTGAGGTGGCTTGCGATGTCACCAATCCACTGACCGGCAAGCAGGGCGCATCGGCGATATTTGGGCCGCAGAAAGGCGCCACCGAGGCGATGGTAGAACAGTTGGATCAGGCATTACGCCACTATGCGGGCGTGATCCGCAACGATCTGGATATCGACGTGGAGCAGGTGCCGGGCGCGGGCGCCGCCGGCGGCATGGGCGCGGCGTTGCTGGCGTTCTGCGGCGCGGAATTGCGTCGCGGCATTGAGATTGTCACCGAAGCGTTAGGGCTGGATGCGCTGGTCAGGGACGCGTCGCTGGTGATCACCGGCGAAGGCCGTATCGACAGCCAGACTATTCACGGCAAAGTGCCGATCGGCGTCGCTTCTGTGGCTAAACGCTACCACAAACCGGTGATCGGCATTGCCGGCAGCCTGACCGCCGACGTAGGCGTGGTGCACGATCATGGGCTTGATGCGGTATTCAGCGTGCTTTACAACATCTGTTCGCTGGAGGAAGCGCTGGACAACGCCGCCGCCAACGTGCGGATGACTGCGCGCAATATTGCCGCCACCATCAAACTGGCGCAGGCGATTTCCTGAGCTCGTCGCTGGCCGTCACCGCGACGGCTGACCAACCGGCAGGCGCTGCCTTTGCGTGCATCCGCCTGCCTGATGGTATTTCTGGTTTGTTATCGCCGCCGGCGTTTCAGGCTGAGGCTTCCAGCCGTTTGCGCGCCGCTTTTTCCACATTGGTCATTTCGTCCATCAACTCCAGCCATTCCGGCTCCAGTTCATCAGCCGACAGGCCTTTGCGCAGCGACTGTTCGAGGTAGTGACAGATCTGTTTGAGCCGCGGTACGCCGCTATAGCTGCAACTGCCGTGCAGTTTGTGAATGATGTCGACCAGATTGTCCGGTGAGTTGCCCGCCAGCACCGCGTCTACCTGCTTACGGACATCCGGCAGAAAATCCAGCAGCATCGCCAGCAGGTCGCGCGCCAGATCCGGTTTGCTGGCGGCCTGCCGCAACGCCAGATCCCAGTCCAGCGACAGCGGCGATTGCGCCGTGACCGCCATCATCGGCATCGGCGGCGCGGGCAGTTCGCTGGGCGTTTTACAGGCATGGCGCAGCAGCGTCTGGCGCAGCATCTGTTCGTCGATGGGTTTGGACAGATAATCATCCATACCCGATTGCAGCAGCACTTCGCGCTCGCCGCTCATGGTGTGCGCGGTTACCGCCACGATTGGCGTATGCGCGTGCTGCGACAATCGGCGGATATGCTCGCTGGCCTGCAGGCCGTCCATGCCGGGCATCTGTATATCCATCAGAATGATATCCAGATGGGTGCCCTGCGCGCGGGCGATAGCGTCGGCGCCGCTTTCGCACAGAATGATATTCTCCACCTGTTCTTCCAGCAGCGCGCCGATCAGTTTCAGGTTGGCCGGGTTGTCGTCCACCGCCATCACGCTGAGCGGCAAACGGCTGAGCGACGCGGCGGGCGGCGGTAGCGCGCGCTCGCTGCTGTCCTGACTAAACAGGCTGTTATCCTGCAGCATCGGCAACAGCCGCGGCGCGGTGATGGGCTTGCTCAGGCTGGCGTGGATGCCGAACGATTTCAACTGCTCCGCTTCCATTTCCGCCATGCTCGGCAGCGCCAGAATCACGCAGGAGGCCAGGCGACAGAAGTCACGAATCTGCGGCGTGAAATCCAACAGCGTATTGCGGTAGTGGATCGGTACGCCGATCAGCAGGATGTCGAAGGTGCGTTCCGGCAACTGTTCCATCGTCGGGCTGTAGCTGACGGTCAGCGGCGTATGCACCAGAATGTCCAGCGTCGCCTGAGCCGCCGCCGGGTTAGCTTCCACATAGGCCAGATGTTTGCCCTGCAAACTATCAAAGTGATAATCAGGCTCCAGCACGTGCGGGTTCATCTGTAGATTAACGGTACACCAGAAGGTGGTGCCCTGATTCAGTTTGCTGTGGAAACTGATGTCGCCGCCCATTTCCCGCACCAGCCGCTGGGTAATCACCAGCCCCAGACCGGTGCCGCCGTGCTGGCGTGAAATACTGGTATCCGCCTGACGGAACGCCTGAAACAGCTGAGTCTGCTGCGCTTCGGCAATGCCGATGCCGGTATCCTTGATCTGGATTTCCAGCAGCACCTGCAAACTCTCCTGCCTGCGCTTTTCGATGCGGATATCAATGTTGCCCTGTTCGGTAAATTTGATGGCGTTGCCCAGCAGATTGGTGATGATTTGCTGCAAGCGCAGCGGGTCGCCGACGAACTGTTCCGGCACGTCATGCTGGATGTTTAGCGTCAGTTCCAGCCCTTTCTCATGGGCGGTATGCGCCAGCAGCATAATCACTTCATCCAGCGTGTTGTGCAGCGAGAACGGGATATTCTCCAGCACCAGTTTTCCGGCTTCCAGCTTGGAGAAGTCCAGTACGTCATTGATGATATTGAGCAGATTGTTGGCGGAGCGCTCAATGGTTTGCAGGTAATCCTTTTGGGTCGGCGTCAGCTGGGTTTTCAGCGTCTGGCGGGTAAAGCCGATGACGCCATTGAGCGGCGTGCGCAGTTCGTGGGACATGTTGGCCAGGAACTCGGATTTGATGCGCGCCGCTTCCTGTGCCCGCTTTTTGGCCAGATCCAGCTCGACGTTCTGGATCTCCATCTGTTCCAGCGTTTCGCGCAGGTCGTAGGTAGCCTGATCGATGTTTTGCTGCATCTCCTCATGATAGGCGGTGAGCGACATCGCCATCGAGTTGATGCCGTTTTTCAGCATGTCCAGCTCGCCCAGCATGTGGCCTTCCACCCGGCTGTCCAACTGGCCGCGACGGATACGGTCCACCGTTTCCACCATGTTGCGGATGGGGATGGTGACATCGCGCATCAGCCGATAGGCCAGCAGCATCGCCACGCCCATGCAGAACAGCAATAGCATCGCGGCCATGAACATCTCGCGGTATTGCTGCAACCGGATGGTGTTCAAATCCAGCTCGACTGCGACATAACCCATCGGCGCCTGCCGGCTGATCAGCGTACCGGCGGAGACTTCGCCTTCGTTTTCGATAGGCATCTGCAACACCAGGCACTCTTCTTCGTTTTGCAGCCGCAGGGCGGTCGGCAGCGGATTGCCGGACGGCACCTGCAACAGCTGGCCGTGGGGGTTATTGGGGTTGCTGGTGACGATGAGCTGGTTGCGGGCGTCGAATACGCTGATGGTGCGCACAATGCCGGAATGATGACGATGCAGCATATTGACCAGTTGCCGCAGCGATTCCGGCTGACGCTGGGTCAAGGCATAGGCGCTGTTGACCGCCAGCGGTTGAATGATACTGGCGCCGGCGTCGGCCAACTGTTCCTGCAACTGGTTATAGCGGTGGATGACGAAAAAACTACTGAGCAGCAGACCGATCAGCATGGTCGGGGCCAGAATCAGTATCATCATACGTGCGCGCAGACTGTATTTGGTCATGAGGTTCCAATGTGGGACAATTAAGGTCGACTATTCCATTAAATCAATGACAGCACACTTATGGCGCAATTCTACTCTCCAAACCGGCGCGTGACGACCCGGCAAACCCTTACCGTGACGGCGAATGATCTAGATCCATTCGGACAGGGAGTAGCCCGCCATCAGGGAAAAACGCTGTTCATCCCCGGCGTGCTGCCGGGTGAGCAGGCCGAGGTGCAGTTGACGGAAGAGAAACGCCAGTTTGCCCATGCCCGGCTGCGGCGGTTGTTGACCACCAGCGAAGAGCGCGTGACGCCGCGCTGCCCGCACTTTTCCGTTTGCGGCGGTTGCCAGCAGCAGCATGCCAGCCAGCCGTTGCAGCACCGCAGCAAGGCGGCCGCGCTGACACACCTGATGACGCGGGAAACCGGCGCCGTCCCGCCGGAGCCGGAGGTGATCGCCGGATCGGCCTATGCCTACCGCCGCCGCGCGCGCCTTGCATTATACTATCAGGCGAAAACGCGCCGGTTACAGATGGGCTACCGGCAGGCGGGATCGCACGATTTGGTGGATATCGGCGCCTGCCCGATTTTGCGGCCGGAACTGGAAGCGCTGCTGGCGCCGTTGCGCGATTGTCTCGGGCAGTTGCAGGCCGTCCGGCGGCTTGGGCACGTGGAGCTGGTGCTGGCCGAGCAGGGGCCGTTGGTGATCTTGCGCCATCTGGATCCGTTGCGCGACGCTGACCGTCAGGCGCTGACGGCGTTCGCCGCTCAGCATGGCGCGGCGCTGTTTGCGGCGCCGGAAGCCGGCGCGCTGGAATGCCTGCACGGCGGCATGCCGTCTTATCGCATCGCCGGGTTATCGCTGGCGTTCAGCCCGCGGGATTTCATTCAGGTCAATGACGACATCAACCAGCGTATGGTGGAGCGGGCGTTGACGTGGCTGGATCCGCAGCCGCAGGACCGGGTGCTCGACCTGTTTTGCGGCATGGGCAATTTTACCCTGCCGCTGGCGGCGCGCGCCGCCAGCGTGGTCGGGGTCGAAGGTGTGGCGGCGCTGGTGGACAAAGGGCGGGAAAACGCCCAGCGCAACGGGCTGACGCAGGTCACATTTTATCATCATGACCTGGAAGAGGACGTCACCCGGCAACCGTGGGCGTCGATGGGATTTGATAAGATACTGCTCGATCCGGCCCGCGCCGGCGCGCCGGGCGTGATGCCGCAGATTGTGAAACTGGCTCCCCGGCGGGTGGTGTATATATCCTGTAATCCCACCACGCTGGCGCGGGACAGCAAGGTGCTGATGGCCGCCGGTTATCGTCTGGCCCGGCTGGCCATGCTGGATATGTTTCCACATACCGGACATCTTGAGTCGATGGCACTGTTTTTGCTTGGTTCCGATGGCTCGGTAAAGTAGGGAGAAATTATGGTTGCGGTAAGAAGTGCGCATTTGAATACTGAAGGCAAGTTCGTGCCGGACGCGTGGATTGCCTCCCTGGGTATCGCCAGTAAAACGTCGTGCGAACGTCTCGCCGAAACCTGGCGCTACTGCGAAGAAAAAACAGAAGGCCACCCTGATGCGATGCTGCTGTTGTGGCGCGGCATCGAGATGGTGGAAATCCTCTCCACGCTGAGTATGGATAACGACAGCATGCGCGCGGCGATGCTGTTCCCGCTGGCGGACGCCAACGTGGTGGATGAAGAAACGCTGCGGGAAACCTTCGGCAAGAATATCGTCAATCTGGTGCATGGCGTGCGCGATATGGATGCGATTCGCCAGCTCAAGGCCACCCAGCACGATTCGATGGCCTCCGAGCAGGTGGATAATATCCGCCGTATGCTGCTGGCGATGGTGGAAGATTTCCGTTGCGTGGTGATCAAGCTGGCGGAGCGTATCGCCCACCTGCGCGAAGTGAAGGACGCGCCGGAAGAAGAGCGCGTGCTGGCGGCCAAAGAGTGTACCAATATCTACGCGCCGCTGGCTAACCGGCTGGGTATCGGCCAGCTTAAGTGGGAACTCGAAGATTTCTGCTTCCGCTATCTGCACCCGGATGAGTACAAACGCATCGCCAAACTGCTGCACGAACGCCGTATCGACCGTGAGCAGTACATCGACGATTTCGTCAAAAACCTGCGCGCCTCTATGGCGAAAGAGGAACTGAAGGCCGAGGTGTATGGCCGGCCTAAACACATCTACAGCATCTGGCGCAAGATGCAGAAGAAATCGCTGTCGTTCGACGAACTGTTCGACGTGCGGGCGGTGCGTATCGTGGTGGAGCGGTTGCAGGACTGCTACGCCGCGCTGGGGATCGTGCATACCCACTATCGTCACCTGCCGGATGAGTTCGACGATTATGTCGCCAACCCCAAACCCAACGGTTATCAGTCGATCCACACTGTGGTGCTGGGGCCGGGCGGCAAGACGCTGGAAATTCAGATTCGTACCCGGCAGATGCACGAAGACGCGGAGCTTGGCGTCGCCGCACACTGGAAATACAAGGAAGGCGCCGCCACCAGCGGACGTTCCGGTTACGAAGAGCGTATCGCCTGGCTGCGTAAATTGCTGGCCTGGCAGGAAGAGATGGCCGACTCGGACGAAATGCTCGACGAAGTGCGCAGCCAGGTGTTCGACGACAGGGTCTATGTGTTTACGCCCAAGGGCGATGTGGTGGATTTGCCGACCGGTTCCACGCCGCTGGATTTTGCCTATCACATCCACAGCGACATCGGCCACCGTTGCATCGGCGCCAAGGTGGGCGGGCGTATCGTGCCGTTCACCTACCAGTTGCAGATGGGCGACCAGATCGAGGTCATCACCCAGAAGCAGCCGAACCCGAGCCGCGACTGGCTGAACCCCAATCTGGGGTACATCACCACCAGCCGCGGACGTTCCAAAATCCACAACTGGTTCCGCAAGCAGGACAGGGACAAGAATATCCTGGCGGGCAAACAGATTCTGGAAGACGAACTGGCGCATCTCGGCGTGAGCCTGAAAATGGCCGAAAAACTGCTGCTGCCGCGTTACAACATCAATTCGATGGATGAATTGCTGGCCGGCATCGGCGGCGGCGATATCCGCCTTAATCAGTTGGTTAACTTCCTGCAGTCGAAGGTGAACCAGCCGAGCGCCGAAGAGCAGGATCGCGAGGCGCTGCGCCAGTTGACGCAGAAATCCCAGCAACCGGCCCAGCGCGCCAGCGCTAAAGACAACGGCCGGGTGGTGGTGGAGGGCGTCGGCAACCTGATGCACCACATCGCGCGTTGCTGTCAGCCGATTCCGGGCGACGATATTATCGGTTTCATCACCCGCGGACGCGGCATTTCCATCCACCGTGCGGACTGCGAACAGCTCGACGACCTGCGCAGTCACGCGCCGGAGCGTATTGTCGAAGCGGTATGGGGCGAAAGCTACTCCAGCGGCTATTCGTTGGTGGTACGGGTGACCGCTAACGATCGCAGCGGCCTGTTGCGTGACATCACCACCATTCTGGCTAACGAAAAGGTCAATGTGTTGGGGGTTTCAAGCCGTAGCGACGTGAAGCAGCAGCTCGCCACTATCGACATGGACATCGAGATCTACAACCTGCAGGTGCTGGGCCGGGTGCTGGCCAAGCTCAATCAACTGCCGGATGTGATCGACGCCCGGCGCTTGCAGGGCAATTGATACTGTTGTTACTACCCTAAGGCGGGCCTGTCCCGCCTTTATCATGTCATTATCAGGATTATTATGAATTCATCCGCCATCGAGCGCTTACTCCACATCATGCAGCAACTGCGCGACCCGGAAACCGGTTGCCCGTGGGATCGCGAGCAGACGTTTGACACCATCGCCCCTTACACGCTGGAGGAAACCTACGAGGTGCTCGACGCCATCAGCCGTAAGGATTTCGACGACCTGCGCAGCGAACTGGGCGACCTGCTGTTTCAGGTGGTGTTTTACGCCCGCATGGCGCAAGAGCAAGGGTTGTTTGATTTCTCGGACGTGTGTGACGCCATTAGCGACAAGCTGGAACGCCGCCATCCGCATATCTTCGGCGATGCCACGCTGCCGGACAGCGACGCGGTGCTGGCTAACTGGGAGCAGACCAAGGCGCAGGAGCGGGCGGAAAAAGATCGTCATTCGCAGTTGGACGACATCCCGCAGGCGCTGCCGGCGCTGATGCAGGCGCATAAAATCCAGCAGCGCTGCGCCGCCGTCGGTTTCGACTGGACCACGCTCGGACCGGTGGTGGACAAACTGTACGAAGAGATCGACGAGGTGATGGTCGAAGCGCAGCAGGCGGTGATCGACCCGGAAAAACTGGGCGAAGAAATTGGCGATATGCTGTTTGCGGCGGTCAATCTGTCTCGCCATCTCGGACACAAGGCGGAAATCGCACTGCAGCAGGCCAATCGCAAGTTCACCCGCCGTTTCCAGCAGGTGGAGCAACTGATTGGCGAAAGCGGCAAATCCCTTGCCGACGCCACGCTTGATGAGATGGAAGCAGCCTGGCAACAGGTAAAAGCATCAGAAAAAAAGGATTGAAATCATTTCCTGAACGAAAGTTGGGTTTTCCCCGGTTTTTGGCGCTATCCGGCTGATTTTAAACTCGGTCATCGTCTCCCGCGTGGGTGGGAAATACCGCATCAGCCGGAGCCTGTCAACGTCACAAAGGGTAAAACGATCATTTGTGACGCCTCCCAGGTTCGGGTATACTACTTTCCCGTCCTGGTCTTTCCATCGTCCTTAAACCTAAACTTTCAGGTTCAGCATGACAACTAATTATATTTTTGTGACCGGCGGGGTCGTATCCTCTCTGGGTAAAGGCATTGCCGCAGCCTCTCTCGCGGCTATTCTCGAAGCCCGTGGCCTCAACGTGACCATCATGAAACTGGACCCGTATATCAATGTGGATCCGGGCACGATGAGCCCGACGCAGCACGGCGAAGTGTTCGTCACCGAAGATGGCGCCGAAACCGACCTCGATCTGGGTCACTACGAGCGTTTTATTCGCACAAAGATGACGCGCCGCAATAACTTCACCACCGGACGCATTTATTCTGACGTTCTGCGCAAGGAGCGTCGGGGCGACTATCTGGGGGCGACCATTCAGGTTATCCCGCACATCACCAACGCCATTAAAGAACGCATTATCGAAGGCGGCGAAGGCCACGACGTGGTGCTGGTGGAAATCGGCGGTACGGTCGGCGATATCGAATCGCTGCCGTTCCTTGAAGCGATTCGCCAGATGGCGGTGGAAGTGGGCCGCGAGCACACCCTGTTCATGCATCTGACGCTGGTGCCGTACATGGCGGCGGCGGGTGAAGTGAAAACCAAGCCGACCCAGCACTCCGTGAAAGAACTGCTGTCCATCGGTATCCAGCCTGATGTATTGATCTGCCGTTCCGACCGCACCGTGCCGGCTAACGAACGCGCAAAAATCGCGCTGTTCTGCAACGTGCCGGAAAAAGCGGTCATCTCGCTGAAGGATATTGATTCCATTTATAAAATTCCGGCGCTATTGAAATCTCAGGGTCTGGACGATTATATTTGTAAACGATTCAGCTTGAACTGTCCGGAAGCAAACCTGTCAGAATGGGAACAGGTTATTTACGAAGAAGCCAATCCGGGCGGCGAAGTGACCATCGGCATGGTCGGCAAGTACGTAGAACTGCCGGATGCCTACAAGTCAGTGATTGAAGCGCTGAAACATGGCGGTCTGAAGAACCGCCTGACGGTCAACATCAAGCTCATTGATTCGCAGGACGTGGAAACGCGCGGCGTCGATGTGCTGAAAGGGTTAGACGCGATTCTGGTGCCGGGCGGGTTCGGCTACCGCGGGGTGGAAGGGAAAATCATGGCGGCGCGCTATGCCCGCGAGAACAACATCCCGTACCTTGGCATCTGTCTGGGTATGCAGGTGGCGCTGATGGAGTTCGCCCGCAATGTCGCCGGTATGGAAGGCGCCAACTCCACCGAGTTTGTGCCAGACTGTAAATACCCGGTAGTGGCGCTGATTACCGAATGGCGTGACGCCGAGGGTAATATCGAAGTGCGCAGCGAAGACGGCGATCTCGGCGGCACTATGCGCGTAGGCGGGCAGCAGTGCCATCTGACTGAAGGCAGCCTGGTGCGCCAGATGTACGGTGAGCCGACGATCATTGAACGTCATCGTCACCGTTACGAAGTCAACAATATGCTGTTGAAACAGATTGAGGCGGCGGGATTGCGTGTTGCTGGTGTCTCCGCCGACCGTAAGCTGGTGGAGATTATCGAGATCCCTGATCATCCGTGGTTTGTGGCTTGTCAGTTCCATCCGGAATTCACGTCCACGCCGCGTGACGGGCACCCGCTGTTTGCCGGCTTTGTGAAAGCCGCCGGGGCGTACCAGAAGCGTCAGGTGAAGTAAGGTTTTACCGGTGAAATGAGTTTTGCAGCAACGCGCGGTCTTCTGATCGCGCGTTGCCGTCTGAGGTTTTAGTTTAACTTGTACTGAGGAAAATCTGATGTCCAAAATCGTTAAAGTCATTGGCCGTGAAATCATCGACTCACGCGGAAACCCGACCGTTGAAGCTGAAGTTCATCTGGAAGGTGGTTTCGTCGGTCTGGCTGCGGCACCGTCAGGTGCTTCCACGGGTTCCCGCGAAGCGCTGGAACTGCGTGACGGCGACAAATCCCGTTTCCTGGGCAAAGGCGTGACCAAAGCCGTTGCTGCGGTAAACGGTCCGATCGCACAGGCTATTCTGGGCAAAGACGCCAAGGATCAGGCTGCCATCGACAAGATCATGATCGACCTGGACGGCACTGAAAACAAATCCAACTTCGGCGCCAACGCCATTCTGGCCGTTTCTCTGGCTTCAGCTAAAGCTGCTGCGGCTTCTAAAGGCCTGCCGCTGTATGCTCACATCGCTGAACTGAACGGCACCCCGGGCAAATACTCCATGCCGCTGCCGATGATGAACATCATCAACGGTGGTGAACACGCCGACAACAACGTCGACATCCAGGAATTCATGATTCAGCCGGTTGGCGCGAAAACCGTGAAAGAAGCCATCCGTATGGGTTCTGAAGTTTTCCATCACCTAGCTAAAGTACTGAAAGGCAAAGGCCTGAACACCGCTGTTGGCGACGAAGGCGGCTACGCGCCGAACCTGGGTTCCAACGCCGAAGCGCTGGCTGTTATCGCTGAAGCGGTGAAAGCGGCTGGTTACGTGCTGGGCAAAGACATCACGCTGGCGATGGACTGCGCCGCATCTGAATTCTACAAAGACGGTAAATACGTTCTGGCTGGCGAAGGCAACAAAGCGTTCACCTCTGAAGAATTCACCCACTTCCTGGAAGAGCTGACCAAACAGTACCCGATCGTATCCATCGAAGACGGTCTGGACGAATCCGACTGGGCTGGCTTTGCTTACCAGACCAAAGTGCTGGGCGACAAAATCCAGCTGGTGGGCGACGACCTGTTCGTAACCAACACCAAGATCCTGAAAGAAGGTATCGAGAAAGGCATCGCTAACTCCATCCTGATCAAATTCAACCAGATCGGTTCTCTGACCGAAACGCTGGCTGCTATCAAGATGGCGAAAGACGCAGGCTACACCGCTGTGATCTCTCACCGTTCCGGCGAAACCGAAGACGCTACCATCGCCGACCTGGCGGTAGGTACTGCGGCTGGCCAGATCAAGACCGGTTCCATGAGCCGTTCTGACCGTGTGGCTAAATACAACCAGCTGATTCGTATCGAAGAAGCGCTGGGTGATTCTGCACCGTTCAACGGCCTGAAAGAAGTGAAAGGCCAGGCGTAAGCGCCTGCCGACCGGCGAACTCGACTCGCCGGTCATCACGTCTGACAATCCGGAAGCATTTCTGCTTCCGGATTTTTTTTGCCTGCCGGTTGGCCTCTGTGCGGTTTTATGGCCCGCTATCAGCCTGCCTGATTCGGCGCTGAATCATGTGAATTGCGAGCGTGCTTCCAGACTTTTCTGCCCCGTTGGGTCATGGGCATGACAAACAATGAACCCGATCCCAAATCCCTTCTTCACTGCATGCGAGCAGCGTCTCTACCCGCTAGAGTAATTTTGGACCGTAGGTTCTGTTGATTCGAAATCGTATTTCGACCAGAAGTTTGAAGCCGATCGGTTGGTTCTTCCCGCGGATGCCAGTAGCGGCGATGGGGTGGCAAACGCGCAAAGGTTTTTGCCTTGCCGCCTCGTTACCTTAACGCTACGGCGGCAACGATGTTTTTTGGTCCGCCGCAACACCTTCATAAATAAATCAATGAGGAAGGATGGCGATGAAAACACGTAAAATTGGGCTGGCGAATTACCTGGCCTACGGTTCCGGCGATTTCCTCGGGGCCGGCACCACGGCGCTCACCGCCGGCTGGCTGCTCTATTTTTACACCACGTTTTGCGGCCTGACGCCTATCGAGGCGACCTTTATTTTTGCCATGGCCAGGGTACTGGATGCGGTGGTCAGTCCGCTGATGGGGTTCCTGACCGATAATTTCGGCTCTACCTGGCTGGGCAAACGCTTCGGGCGCCGTAAATTTTTTATTTTGCTCGGCATTCCCTGTGTCTTCAGCTACAGCCTGATGTGGGTCGGCCACATGGATTACTGGTACTACCTGATTACTTACCTGCTGTTTGACGTCATCTACACCATGGTGCTGGTGCCGTATGAAACGCTGGTGCCGGAAATGACCGATGATTTCAAACAGAAGACCAAGTTCTCCGGCGCGCGTATCGCGCTGGCGCAACTGTCGGCGATTCTGGCGGCGTTTCTGCCCGGTATCCTGCTGGGGTACTTCGGCAAAGACAATGCGGTGTCCTTCTTCTACTCCAGTCTGGTGTTCTCGGTGATCTGCGCCTGCGTGCTGGCGCTGGTGTACTTCTTCACCTGGGAGCGGCCGCGCGATCAAATGTCGGAAGCCTCGCTGCAGGCGGAAAAAGAACGCCAGTCGCTGACGCTGGGACAGAGTCTCAGACGCCTGAACATTGAACTGTTGTCCACACTGCGTATCCGCATCTTCCGTCAGCATCTGGGGATGTATCTGGGCGGCTATATTGCACAGGACGTGTTCAACGCGGTGTTCACTTACTACGTGGTGTTCGTGCTGATGCAAAGCCCGACCATGGCGTCCAACCTGATGGGGACGATGGCGATCCTGCAGTTTATTTCGGTGATTGCGATGATCCCGCTGTGCATCAAGTTCGGCCCGGCGCCGTCCTACCGTATGGTGGTCTGCCTGTTTGGTCTGAGCGCGCTCTCCTATGGCTTCCTGTACTACAGCGGCATGCATTCGGCGTTTTCGCTGTTGTTGCTGGTGTCCGGTCTGGCTGGTCTGGGCCGCGGCGGCATCAACTATGTGCCCTGGAATACTTATACCTACATCGCTGACGTGGATGAAGTCATCACCGCTCAGCGCCGTGAAGGGATCTTCGCCGGCATTATGACCCTGACCCGTAAAGCCTCTCAGGCCGGCGCGGTGATGCTGGTGGGCGTGGTGCTGCAGCTGTCCGGCTTTGTTTCCGGTCAGAGCGTGCAGGCGCCGGGCGTCAGCCACACCATTCTGATGGTGCTGTGTTTCGGCACTATCGGGGTACTGGCGTTAGGCTTCCTGGTGTCGCTGCGCTTCAAGCTGAACCTGCAAACGCATGAAGTGCTGCGTCAGGAAACGGCGAAAATGCGCGAAGCAGGCCGCATCGTACCGGAAAAAGTCACGCCGGAAGCCCGCGCCACGGTGGAAATGCTGGCCGGTATGCCATACGAATCCCTGTGGGGGAACAACAACATTGGTTATCTCAATCGTCACAAGGCGCCGGCCCGGCCGATCACCGGCGGAACGCCTCACCACGGCGTGCATTAAGCCGTGCTGTGCAGATTGATGCGTATCGAGAAGTCATCGATTGATAGGTAATAAAACTGGAATCGGATATCTGTTATGACCATTTTTCCTGTAAAACATAGCACACTGCTGCGCCAGCCCGAATACTTCATCTCCCGGGACGATTTAAAGGCGTTGATTTGCCGGGTGACCGACAATCTGATCAATATTGAGGATAAAACCGGTGAATTCCTGCTGCGGCTGGATGACGGCCGGGTGATCGATACCAAAGGCTGGGCCGGCTGGGAGTGGACGCATGGCATCGGGCTGTACGGCATCTACCAGTATTATCGTCAGACCGGCGACGAGCGGATGCGCGCCATCATCGATGACTGGTTCACCGCCCGGCTGGAAGAGGGCACGCCGACCAAAAACGTCAATACCGTGTGTCCGTTCCTGACGCTGGCCTACCGTTATGAAGAAACCGGCGACAGCCGTTGGGTACCGTATCTCGAACGCTGGGCGGAATGGGTGATGTACGACATGCCGCGCACCCACAAGAACGGTTTGCAGCATATCGTCTACAACAGCGAAAACACCGATCAACTGTGGGACGACACGTTGATGATGAGCGTGCTGCCGCTGGCGAAAATCGGTAAGCTGCTCAACCGCCCCGAATTTGTAGAAGAAGCCACCTACCAGTTTCTGCTGCACGTGCAGTACCTGATGGATCGCCAAAGCGGCCTGTGGTTCCACGGCTGGACTTTCGACGGTAACCACAGTTTTGCGCAGGCCCGCTGGGCGCGCGGCAACAGCTGGCTGACCATCGTGATCCCGGAATTCATCGAATTGCTGGATCTGCCCGAACACAACGCCACCCGTCGTTTTCTGATTCAGGTGCTGGAAAGTCAGGTGGAAGCGCTGGCGAAGTATCAGGACGACAGCGGCCTGTGGCACACCTTACTGGATGACCCGACCTCTTATCTGGAAAGCTCGGCGACCGCCGGGTTTGCCTACGGTATCCTCAAAGCGGTGCGCAAGCGCTATATCGATCGTCGCTACGCCGACGTGGCGGAAAAGGCGATGCGCGGCGTGGTAGCGAATATCAGCGAGAACGGAGAGTTGCTGAACGTCTCCTTTGGGACGGCGATGGGTAAGGATCTGGACTACTACCGCCAGATTCCGCTGACCTCGATGCCATACGGTCAGGCGATGGCGATTCTGTGTCTGTCGGAGTATTTGCGCGTCTATCTGTAAAACGTGTCGAAGAGATAGCGAGTTTTGGACGGGCTTCCAGTGGAAGCCCGTTTTTTGGGGCTTGTGTGACTCACAACCCCGACAGACTGTAATTGACCGGCAACCAGCGGTAACCGTTGGTTTTACCGTTAGCGTCATGCTGTAGCGCCACATGACCGATGCCGGGGAACGGCATGTGCGCGCCCGCTACCCAGTAACCCTGTTTCACCGTTTCTTTCAGCAGTGCATCACGGGTGCGAACCGCCTGCTCGCTATCAGAGTCAAACGCGATGGCAGTGTCCGGCAGCGGCATTTGTACCGCTTCGGCGTGCACGATATCACCCCACAGCAGGATTTTCTGGCCGTCGCTGTTGACCAGGAACGATGTATGGCCGGGGGTATGACCTGGCGTCGGCACGGCGGTAATGCTGGCGGGCAGTGACTGATGATCGGTGAAGGTCTTGAGTTTGCCGGCTTCGCGGATATGGCGGAACACTTCCTGCACGCGCTCAAATCCGGCTTTTTTGTCCTGCGGCGCTTTTTTCAGATTGTCCGGGCTTAGCCAGAAATCGGTGTCTTTCTGGTTCACGTAAATGGTGGCGTTGGGATAAACCAGTTTTCCGTCGCTGACCAGTCCACCGAAGTGATCGGCATGCAGGTGAGTCACCAGTACGCTATCGACCTGCTCCGGTTTGTACCCGGCTGCTTTCAGGTTAGCCAGCGTTTTACCGGTGGTTTTTCCACCCAGCGCGCCGGTGCCGCTATCAACCAAAATCAGGTTTTTTCCGGTATTGATCAGAAACGCGTTGATAGAGGTTTCCACCTGCGGTTTCAGGTAGCTGGCTTCCAGCAGGCTGACGATTTTCTCCCGCGGCGTGCGGGTGAGCAGCTTGTCCATCGGCATGGTGTTGGTACCGTCGGATAGCGCGGTGATTTCATACTGCCCGACCATAATGCGGTAATAACCGGGCTGAGTTTTAACCTGGGCGACCGCTTCGGCATTGGCGAATGCCGGAACCAGAGATAATGACAAACAGAAAACAGCAAGGGGCTTTAATAACGTCATCTTACATTTCCTTATTTGTAAATATACCTTTCATCTTCCACATTGCAGCCGGCAGCGCTCAAATCGGCTTACGCAAACTTGCCGCGCATTCCCGTCGCTTACTGCGGTAAGCAAGCCCAGGGGATTCATGCTGTTGCCGCGTTCTACCTTGCCCTAAGGGGCCAACGCGTTGCGTTGTTCAAAACGCAAGCATTTTGTCCTGCAATGCGAGATCGATTGGCGATAGAGGTATGGTCGCATCATGTGCGACCTGTTGATTATTAACCGGGAATCGCACAGGCACAAATTTCGGGCAGCCGTTCTTTTTGGTTATTGCATCCGGCGGTTTGGCATGGCTTGCGCTATCGGCGATAATAGTGGTTTAGCCAGAAGGAATAATGAAACACGATGCTTTACCCGATTAACGAAATGTTCCAGACCCTACAGGGCGAAGGTTTTTTCACCGGCGTCCCGGCGGTGTTTATCCGTTTGCAAGGGTGCCCGGTGGGGTGCAGCTGGTGCGATACCAAACATACCTGGGAAAAACTGCCTGAGCGGCAGATTCCGCTGGCGGAGGTACTGGTTAAAAGCGGGGAAAGCGACGCCTGGAGCGGTTCCAGCGTTGAGGATCTGTTGCAGCAGATGGCATTGCAGGGGTACAGCGCCAGACACGTGGTGATTACCGGCGGCGAGCCTTGTATCCACGATCTGACGCCATTGACGCAGACGCTGGAGCAGCGGGGGTTTAGTACTCAGATCGAAACCAGCGGCACCCACGAAGTACGCTGCTCACCCGATTGCTGGGTGACGGTTTCTCCCAAAGTGAATATGCGCGGCGGTCTGGCGGTATTGGATCAGGCGCTGCAACGGGCGAATGAAATCAAACATCCGGTGGCGCGCGAGCGGGATATTGAGGCGCTGGATGCGTTGCTGGCAAGACTGGATGACGACAAGGCGCGGGTTGTGGCGTTGCAGCCGATTAGTCAGAAGGACGACGCCACCCGGCTGTGTATTGAAACCTGCATCGCCCGCAACTGGCGTTTATCGATGCAGACCCACAAATACCTCAATATTGCCTGATAGACGTCGTGTTAGCTGATAGCCGCGCAGGCCGCTGACTCAGTCGTCCTCGCCGCGGTATACGCAACCGGCGGTGCAGGTTTCTTTGACGGTCACCGCGCTTAATAATGGCAGCGTCGGTTTGAGTTGCTGCCAGATCCAGCGCGCCAGCACTTCGCTGGTAGGGTTTTCCAGCCCTGGAATGTCGTTCAGGTAATGGTGATCCAACTGTTCCCAGGTGGGTTTGAATGCGGCTTTCAACTCGGCGAAATCCATCACCCAGCCGGTATAAGGATCGACCTCACCGGTAATTTCCAGACGAACCATGAACGAATGACCATGCAGGCGGCCGCATTTATGGCCGTTCGGCACATGGGGAAGCCGGTGCGCGGCTTCGAACTGGAAATCTTTAAACAGTGTGGTTGGCATGGTGAGGCTCTCGTGTCATTCAAAAAACCGTCGCATACTACCGGAAAGTGCCGTGTTAAGCACGTTTCCTGACACCAAACTGTCCTTTCTGCCAGTATCTGCGCGCCATCCTGCCAGGCTGTCAATCGGGCTATTCCGTCAGTTCGATAACCGCATCGTGACTCCAGCCGATGGGCAACGGAGACGGACGCTGCAACGTCATGTTGTGTAACGTTAATCCGCTGACGCCGCGTGCAAACAGCGCGGGCAGCCCGCTTGGGTAGGTTTCCACCCCGTAAGCGCGCCCGGTCTCCGGGTTGACCAGATAAGCATTGTCCAGCCCCATGCCGGTGGGGCGCTCCGGGTTGCAGGGCGGGCGGACGTCGTACAAGCCTTGTTCCGGCGAATCGCTCGGTCGCTGTTCTAACGTGATGCCGTCGAAATGAATATCGCGGATATAACCCGCCGGCGTACTGTGCAGGTTGATGGCGCCTTCGCTAACGCCGGACAGCCGCACGAAGCGCACATTCTCAATCACTCCGGGTTCAATCATCGGGTCGCGGTAACGTACCGACACGAATACCGGGTCGGCCTTGCCCCAGTGACAGGGCGGCGCCGCGACGCATTCGAAGGTGATATCGCTGAAACAGATACGGCGAAACGCGCCGCCGTCGCGGGAAATCAGTCCAATCCCCCGGTTGGAGTCGTAGATGGCGCAGTGGCTGACGGTCAGGTCTTCAATGTCGGCGAAGGTTTCGGTGCCGATTTTCAGCGCGCAGCTGCGCGAACGCAGCCGGCAGTGACTGACCGTCATTCGCTGGGCCTTATACTGCATGGCGGGGGGCTTGGCGGTGGTTTTGATGCACAAGGCGTCATCGGCGGCGCTCAGGTGACAGTGACGTACCGTCACATCCTGACAGCTGTCGAGATTAAGCGCATCGGTGTTAGCCATAGTCATGTCGTTATCCACCGTCAGGCGTTCAACGTTGACCTGACGGCAACTCACCAGATGGACGGTCCACATCGGCGCCTGTTCGATGGTCACGTCCTGCAAACTGACCTGTTCGCAGTCCTCCAGCACCAGAATCCGCGGGCGATGCTGCGCCGGCAGGCGATAGCCCTGCTCATCGGGCTCGGCTGAGAAGTAGGCGTCGGCGCTACCGGTGATTTTCCCTTTTCCGCACAGGGTGATGTTGCGCTGCCGGCGGGCGTACAGAAACGCGCGATCGGAAAGCTCGGCCACGCTGACGGTAGTGGTTTGAGCAAAATCGTCATAGCAGGCGCTGGCGATCAGTTCCGCTCCGGCGTCCAGTTGCAGGCAGAAATTCGAGGGCAGCCGTAATCCTCCCAGCAGATAACGCCCCGCTTCCACCTCCAGCGTGCCGCCGCCTTGCGCGGTCAGGTCGTCGATCGCCCGCTGGAACAGCACGGTGTCGGGGGTAACGCCATCGGCGGCGGGCGTGTAGGAGCGAATGGATAGCCTCATGGTTTTTATCCTGTTTCGATAGGGGTACGGAGGTCATTCCAGCACGGTTTTTCATCGCAGGCAGCCGCGGCGCGGCGGGAAATCGCTCAGGGTTAGAGCGCCTTCACAGCCTGTCTGACGCCATCCGACGGAATGTGAGCGTGATAACGTCATACTCGCTGCGGCCCTAACGCGATGTGTGTTTCATCACGTTTTTTATCCCTTCCGGCGAATGCGCGTAGCGTTGTCGGCGCATAGTGTTTTATTTTTGTTAAATAACTGTGAACTCGATCGCGCGACGTGTTCACAGTTGAACGCTGGTTGTGAGGCAAGGGCGCGGCAATGCGCCGGGCGGTGAACCCGCTTCCATGAAATGAGCGTTACCGGGGTTGTCGACACTCATTTTTTCAGCCTGCTCCGCATAACGCGCATTTGGTCGTTCCCCGGCGCTGGTGAAGAAAAAAACAATCTGCCTATCTTGTTTCCCAGCGGGAGGCGCCCTGTACCTGCCTGATTACCCTTCCGCCCTGAAATAACAACATAAAGAGGATCGGGGACATGATGAAATTGCTGGTAGGACTGGTGTTGTTGGCGTTTACCGTGCTGGGCCAGGTTCAGGCCGCGGAGCAGGTGACATTGCGTATGTCCTGGTGGGGCGGCAACAGCCGTCATCAGGCCACGCTGGCCGCCATTGAAGCCTTTCAGAAAAAATATCCGGGGATCACGGTCAAAGCCGAATATACCGGCTGGGATGGCTACCTCTCGCGCCTGACCACCCAAATCGCCAGCGGCGAAGAGCCGGACGTGGTGCAGATCAACTGGAACTGGATACCGATCTTCTCCCGCACCGGTACCGGCTTTTACGATTTGAACAAACTGAAAGAGACCCTAAAACTGCAGGATTTTCCGGCGGATGCGCTGACCACGGTGGACGGCAAAGTCAACGCCATCTCCACTTCGCTCAACGGGCTGGTGATGTATTACAACGTCGATACCTGGAAAAAGGCCGGTCTGGCGTACCCGACCACCTGGGAGGAGCTGTTCCAGGCTGGCAAGGTGTTCAGGGATAAGCTCGGCGACAACTACTTCCCGCTGGCTTCCCCGGCGCAGGATAGCGGCGAGGGATTGCTGGAGCTTCTCAACACCTATATGACCCAGAAATTTCATATCGGCATGATTGACGAGCAGAACAAACGCTTCAATTACACCGAGGCGCAGTGGCTGGAGGCGTTTCGTTTCTACAAACGGCTGGTGGATGATCATGTCATTCCGTCGGCGAAATACTACAACGCCTTTGGCAAAGCCGGGGTGTTTGAGACAAGGCCGTGGATCAACGGCGAATACGGCGGGGCGCAGCTCTGGGCCTCGGTGGTGAAAAAATACGCCGAACCGCTGGCGCCGCCCGCCAGACTGGAGCTGGGGCCGTACATGATGACGCCGGGCTCCGACAATCCGGGGCAATTCTTCAAACCATCGATGCTGTTTGCCATCAGCAAAAGCAGCAAACACCCGAAAGAAGCGGCGCTGCTGCTCAATTTCCTGATGAATGACCCGGAAGGCAGCCTGCTGATGGGCACCGAGCGCGGCGTACCGCTCAGCCGGGTGGCGCGTCAGGCGTTGCAGGACAGTCAGCGGTTGGATACGCAGGATCTGGCGGTGAAAGGGCTGATGCAAGCGCTGGAAAAACCGATGCAGACGCCAGTGTCCTCGTATATTGAAGATCCGCAACTGGCCAGCCTGATTTTGCAAACGGTTGAACAACTGGATTACGGCAACAGGAGCGTGGAGACGTCGGCGAAGAATTTCAACGACACGGGCAACCGCATCCTGAAACGAGTGATCCGCTGATTTACCGGCCCGGCGGCGTTACGCCTCGTGACGTGACGCCGCCTGATGACCGCCGCCGGTGTCCTGCGTCAGCACAGTCAGCTGTTGTTGCAGGCTGTCTGCCAGCGCGCGCGGGCGGGCGGCATCAAACATGACGTGCATACTCACCGGGTAGTCCCGGTGTTGCAGGCAGAAATCGTCCATTTCATGCGCGATGCCGTAGAGCGCCTGAATATTGGTTTTGGCGATTTCACGCAGCGTCCAGTTGTTTTCCACCCGCTGGCAGTAGTGCAGGGTGAAAAAGGCTTTCTGGGCATGGACGAAGGCGCGGCAATAGAGCGCCAGGCCGCGCCATTCCTGCTGCCAGCGCTGGCGCAGCGGTTCCGGCAGGTCGTGGTCGCGGGCAAACTGGCTGGCGGCCTGCTGGCTCTGGTCGGCCAACTGCCAGGCCGCATCTTTCTCCCGCACAATCTGGTACAGATTCTGGGAAGCCAGTTCCGTTTCGCGGCGATCAAAGGTGATGTCGCGCCCGGAACCGGGCAACCAGTGGTTGCGGTTGAGTTGACCGTACAAGCTCCACACCGCCTGACCGTAACTGGACGGCAGCAGGCTATGGCGGTGGAACACATGGTGACGCGCATACAGCGACAACGACAGCGCCTGCTGCGCCTGTTCCAGCAGGGCGCGCATGGTGTGACGGACCGCATCGTCCGGCTGCCATTGCCAGCATTCCGCCAGCCACTGGCGAAACAGTTCGCTTTCGTTAACCGGCGGCGCGCTGTCGTTCAACAGGCGTGCGCAGGCGAACAGCGTGAATTCGCTCAACGACCCCAGCACGCTGTGGTTATCGACGCCGTCCCAACTGATGCGGCAGGCTGCGCTGACGATGGCCGGGTTCTTTTCCCGACACCACAGCAACCGCCCCTGAATCTCGGTGTAACGCAGAAACGGCAGATTGCCCCAGCCGACTTCCTCGCCCGCCAGATCCAACTCCACCCAAATCTCCCGGTCATCCAGCTCCAGCAGCGCCGGGTTGTTGGGGAATTCCGGCCAGAAGCGTTCCGGCGTCATCTTGATGGCGGCGGAGACGGTGACCTGCAGGCTGCGGATGGCCTCCAGTACGTGAGACATATCGTGATGATTGGCCGGAAAGGCGCGCAAGACCAGATGACGCTGATGGGCGTGAACGACGCGGGAAACGGCGGTAAACAATTGCCGGTAAATTGGTTCGCTGTCTAGTGTTGGCGGCATTGCCGGTGGCATCGTCGGTGAAATAATGCCGCTTTGCATCTCTTCGCCGGGCGGCGGAGCAAAACGTATCAGGCTGTCGCTGTTGGAAATCGCCAGCATCAATCCACTCAAACGCGGGATCTGCTGCATCAACAGATCCACTTTAGCGGCCAGATAATCGCACCAGAAATGGGTGTCGATACGGAACTGACGCGCGTCGTCCAGCAACTGCGGGTGCTGCAGCAATAGGTCGGTGGGGAAGGCCAGCTCCTTGCATTGCAGGTACAACGCCAGCCCCTGTTCGCGACAATAGGCGGCGACCTGATTGAGATAGACGCAGCGCGAGCGTTGCTGGCTGCTGATGCGATCGTCAAAGCGGGCATGTTGATAGGCGGGCGGCGTCACCAGCTTGTCCAGCAGGTCCGCCTGCCCCAGCACCAGCGTATTGAAACCGTAACGGCGGGCGTAGTCCGCCAGCGCGGTAATGTGCCGCCAGTGCCAGATATCCTGGGTGTTCAGTTCCAGTGCGCGACGCTGCCACATAATCGGTGTGCTCCCTGAACCACAGAGCATCAAGTATAACGCCAGCGCGATAGCGCAAAAGAAACATTAAAATAATCAATGCAGTAAATTGTGATCAATAACACTTAAAGCAATAAGTGTTATCAAAAAAACCATTTAGTCGTTTTGGTTATTAAATATTTCCATCATGTCTTTAATTGTTAAGATGGGGATGGTTACCTTATGTCCCATCTGACTTTCTATTTCATGAATTTGACTATTGCGGCAACCCGGCATTAGCGCCCGCGACCAGAACAAGGATACCGACACTACAATGACAACTCCGGCTTCTCCGACTCCGCTGCTCCCGTTGAGCGCGGAGCAACTTTCGCGTCTTCAGGCCGCGACCGGTGATCTTTCACCGACGCAACTGGCCTGGTTGTCCGGCTATTTCTGGGGCGTGATTCAGCAGCAGCCCGGCGCGCTTGCCGCACCGGTTGCAGCGGCGGCGCCAGCGGTTGACGCGGCGCCGCCGGCGTCCATCACGCTGATTTCCGCCTCTCAGACCGGCAATGCCCGCCGCGTGGCGGAGCAGGTGCGCGACGATCTGCTGGCGGCCAGCCTGCCGGTGACGCTGGTGAATGCCGGCGACTACAAATTCAAACAGATTGCGCAGGAAAAACTGCTGCTGGTCGTCACCTCGACGCAGGGCGAAGGCGAGCCGCCGGAAGAAGCCGTGGCGTTGCACAAATTCCTGCTCTCGAAAAAAGCGCCGTCGCTGGCGGGTGCCGCGTTTGCGGTGTTCGGCCTCGGCGATACCTCGTACGAGTTTTTCAGCAAGGCGGGTAAGGATTTTGACGGCCGTCTGGCTGAGTTAGGCGCCGAACGCCTGCTCGATCGCGTCGATGCCGATGTGGAATTCCAGCCGCTGGCGGAGCAGTGGCGTCGTCAGGTTGTGGAAACGTTGAAGGCGCGCTTTGCCAGCCAGACGGCGGTGGCGGTGCAAACCGCGGCCAGCGGTCAGGTCAACGCCATCACCACCAGCCCCTATCACAAAGAGGCGCCTTACACCGCGTCGCTGTCGGTCAACCAGAAGATCACCGGCCGCAACTCGGAGAAAGACGTTCGTCATATCGAAATCGATCTGGGCGATTCCGGACTGCATTATCAGCCGGGTGATGCGCTCGGTGTCTGGTATGAGAACGCCCCGGCGCTGGTGCAGGAACTGCTGGGATTGTTGTGGCTGAAAGGCGACGAATCCGTTGTCGTGGACGGCAATACCCTGCCGTTGAGCGAAGCGCTGCAACGCCATTTCGAACTGACGCAAAATACCGCGCCGATTGTCGCCAAATACGCGGCGTTGTCCCGCAACGAGGCATTGCTGGGGCTGGTTGCCGATAAATCCGCGCTACAGCAGTACGCACAGCGTACTCCGCTGGTGGATATGGTGCGTGAAGCGCCGGTGGAACTGACGCCGGAACAGCTCACCGGATTGCTGCGTCCGTTGACGCCGCGCCTCTATTCCATCGCCTCGTCGCAGGACGATGTCGGCAGCGAAGTGCACATCACCGTCGGCGCCGTGCGTTATGAGTATGAAGGCCGTGCGCGTAGCGGCGGCGCGTCAGGCTATCTGGCGGACCGGTTGGAAGAGGACGGCGACGTTCGCGTGTTCATTGAGCACAATGATAATTTCCGCCTGCCCGCCAACCCCGAAACGCCGGTAATCATGATTGGTCCGGGCACCGGCATCGCGCCGTTTCGCGCGTTTATGCAGCAGCGTGAGGCTGAAGGCGCCGGCGGTAAAAACTGGCTGTTCTTCGGCAACCCGCACTTTACCGAAGATTTCCTCTATCAGGTGGAGTGGCAGCGCTACGTGAAAGACGGGCTGCTGACGACTATCGATCTGGCCTGGTCGCGCGATCAGGCGCACAAGGTCTACGTACAGGACAAAATCCGTGAAAAAGGCGCGGATGTGTGGCGCTGGATTCAGGATGGCGCCCATATTTATGTCTGCGGCGACGCCAATCGCATGGCGAAGGATGTAGAGCAGGCGCTGCTGGCCGTGGTGGCTGAACACGGCGGAATGGACGCCGAACAGGCGGATGAGTTTTTAAGCGAGCTGCGTCTTGAGCGGCGTTATCAGAGAGATGTGTACTAATGAGCGAAAGATATTCTGGTCCGCTGGTGGTCGAGGGCAAGCTGGCTGATGCCGAGCGTTTGAAGCTGGAAAGCAATTACCTGCGCGGCACGATTACAGAGGATTTGAGCGACGGCCTGACCGGCGGCTTTAACGGCGACAACTTTCTGCTGATTCGCTTTCACGGCATGTATCAGCAGGATGACCGCGATATCCGCGCCGAGCGCGCGGAGCAGAAGCTGGAGCCGCGTCATGCCATGATGCTGCGCTGCCGCCTGCCGGGCGGGGTGATGACGCCGAAGCAGTGGCTCGGCATCGACCAGTTCGCCGGTGAAAAGACGCTGTACGGCAGCATCCGCATCACTAACCGCCAGACGTTCCAGTTTCACGGCATTCTGAAGTCCGACCTGAAATCCGCTCATCAACTGTTGCATGAGGTTGGACTGGATGCGCTGGCGACCGCCAACGACGTCAACCGTAACGTGCTGTGCACCTCTAACCCGGTGGAGTCAGAGCTGCATCAGCAGGCCTATGAATGGGCGAAGACGATTTCCGAACACCTGCTGCCGCGCACCCGCGCCTACGCCGAGATTTGGCTGGATAAGGAAAAAGTCGCCACCACCGACGAGGAGCCGATTCTGGGGGCGACCTATCTGCCGCGCAAGTTCAAGACTACGGTGGTGATCCCGCCGCAGAACGATGTGGATCTGCACGCCAACGATTTGAACTTTGTTGCCATTTCAGATAACGGCCAACTGGTAGGTTTTAACGTACTGGTAGGCGGCGGTCTGTCTATCGCCCACGGCGACAAGGCCACCTATCCGCGCACCGCCAGCGAATTGGGCTATATTCCATTAGCGCACACGCTGGCGGTAGCTGAAGCGGTGGTGACCACTCAGCGCGACTGGGGCAATCGCACCAACCGCAAGAACGCCAAGACTAAATACACGCTGGAACGGGTGGGCGTCGAGACGTTCAAACAGGAAGTGGAGCGCCGCGCCGGCATCACTTTTGAGACCGTTCGCCCGTATGCGTTTACCGGTCGCGGCGATCGCATCGGCTGGGTGAAAGGGATCGACAATAAATGGCACCTGACGCTGTTTATTGAAAACGGCCGCATTCTGGATTATCCGGGGCGCCCGCTGAAAACCGGCATGGCGGAGATCGCCAAAATCCACAAGGGCGATTTCCGGTTGACCGCCAACCAGAACCTGATCGTGGCCGGCGTCGCTACCCGCGACAAAGCCAAAATCGAGGCGCTGGCGCGCCAGTATGGCCTGATCGACGACAGCGTCACCGAGCAGCGTCAGAACTCGATGGCCTGCGTATCGTTGCCGACCTGCCCGCTGGCGATGGCCGAAGCGGAGCGCTTCCTGCCGGAGTTTGTTACCAGGGTGGAAGCCATCATGCAGGCGCATGGCGTGGGTGATGACCATATCGTGTTGCGCGTGACCGGCTGCCCTAATGGCTGTGGCCGCGCCATGCTGGCGGAAATCGGTCTGGTGGGTAAAGCCATCGGCCGCTACAACCTGCATATCGGCGGCAACCGCGAAGGCACGCGTATTCCGCGCATGTATCGGGAGAACATCACCGAGAAAGAGATTCTGGCCGATATCGACCAACTGGTCGGGCGCTGGGCCAGCGAACGCGAGAGCGGCGAAGGGTTTGGCGATTTTGCGATCCGTGTCGGCATCGTTAAACCGGTGCTGGATCCCGCCGTTGATTTTTACGACTGACAGGAGAACCTGATGTCTATGTTGAATCTGGAGGCGCTGCGCGCCTTGCCCCAACCGGAACAGGCCGCCGCGCTGGCGGACGTTAACCAACAGCTGGAGAGTCTGTCCGCGCAGGAGCGCGTCAGCTGGGCGCTGGAAAACCTGCCGGGCGAGTTTGTGCTTTCCTCCAGTTTCGGCATTCAGGCAGCGGTGTGCCTGCATCTGGTTACCCGACAGCGGCCGGATATTCCGGTGATCCTCACCGATACCGGTTATCTGTTTACAGAGACGTATCAGTTCATCGATCAACTGACCGAACAGTTGGGTCTTAACCTTCAGGTTTACCGTGCCGCGCAGTCTCCCGCCTGGCAGGAGGCGCGCTACGGCAAACTGTGGGAGCAGGGGCTGACAGGCATTGAGCAGTACAACCAGATCAATAAAGTCGAGCCGATGGATCGGGCGTTGCAGGAACTGCGCGCCGGCACCTGGTTCGCCGGTCTGCGCCGTGAACAGTCGGGCAGCCGTGAAGGGTTGCCGGTGCTGGCGATCAAGCGCGGCGTATTCAAGTTTTTGCCGATCATCGACTGGGATAACCGCACGGTGTACCAGTATCTGAAAGCCAACGGATTGAGCTACCACCCGCTATGGGAACAGGGCTATCTGTCGGTGGGTGATACGCATACCACCCGCAAGTGGGAACCGGGCATGAGCGAGGAAGAAACCCGTTTCTTCGGCCTGAAACGCGAATGCGGGCTGCATGAAGGCTGATGTTTTCCAGCATGACTCGAATGAGAGCACATCATCATTGGTGGAAGGATATTGTAGACCGTAAAGATCAATGGCAGGGACTGTTGCTCGACATCCGGCAGCCTGACATGGCGTATCGCGGCGGACGGCTACAAATGCAGGTTGGGCACCAAGGAATAGCCAAACTGGTGCTAGATAAGCTGACATTGTTTTGGGCACGTATTGCTACTAATAGCGCTGATGCCTGGGTATTAAGAAATTCACTCAGGGCAGAGGAAACAAAGATTATCGATCCTATTCGCTCTTCAGATGTGGAGCAAGGTCGAAAGCTGGAGGATAAGAACGACGCATTCTGGTGTCGTTTTTTCGCTGAGCGGCTTAGTCATGTTTCTGCATCAGCTCTTGGACAAGGGCAATGGCTATTACGGCCCATGTGTTATGTTAAGCCGCCTGCACCACGTAAAGCGCTTTCACAGCCAGTCTCCCAGTGGCGATTTGCTTCACCAGAGTCAGCAGCCTCTTATTGTCCCCATTGGTCGTTGTTTGCCGAAAAAATCCCGGACCTTACTGTTATGACGCCGGTTATCAACATTGATCGCTGGTGGGATAATGAGCCTTTGCTGGCGCTACGTGCAGTCGACTCACACAGTTCGCGGTTGAAATGGTGGAAAAGGGTCTGTCGAGAAGGGGGGCTACCGCCAGTGCTGGTGTGGTTTGTTTCGGGTATTGGTGCCTATGTTATTCTGGATGGGCATTACCGTTTGCAGGCTGCATTGTCCGAGAATGTTCCGCCGCGTTTTGTGGTACTCAGTGGCTTACGCTATCAAACATTTGAATATGGTGGCGCCCATCGGTGCAAAATTGAAAAGGCGCTACAATATCAGCAGCATAAGAACCCATCCATTCCGGTAGCGGTTATCAACCAGGCACTGATTGATCTGTATGATAATCACCAGCAGTTATCTGGCGTGACATTCAGCCGGGCGGTGCTGCATCTTCAGCCCTGGCTTCAGGAAGTCCGGTGGTACCTACGTCAACAGCGTCTTGAAGATTATCAGCCGTATTTTTGTGAAACGTCACCGCCTGCGTGCTGATGTTTCTGCCTGCCCGAAGCAGGCCCAGGTGAACGCGAAGTGTAAAAATAGTCATGAAAACCGTTATTAAGCGTTTTTATTCTTTCCCGCATGGTTTGTTATTCCATTACGGAACTAATCATACTAATTCGGCATTTCATAACCTTTCTCTTCACGTTTTATAGTCGCTTTATAAAATTTTTAGCTTAGTAAAGGCATCTGTGAACTATCTCCCTATATTCGCCGATCTCCGGCAACGCCCCGTGCTGGTCGTCGGGGGCGGCGAGGTGGCAACCCGCAAGATTGACCTGCTGCAGCGCGCCGGGGCTGAGGTTCGGGTGGCGGCGCGGTCGCTGTGCGAGCCGCTGCATGAGCAGCATCAGGCGGGCCGGCTGGCATGGGTCGCGCAGGAATTCTCGCCTGCGCTGCTGGATAACGTGTTTCTGGTGATTGCCGCGACCGATGATGCCGCGCTGAATGCCACGGTATTTGAGGAAGCCAATCGCCGTCAGTTGCTGGTCAACGTGGTGGATGACCAGCCCAAATGCTCATTCATTTTTCCTTCGCTGATCGACCGCTCGCCGTTGATGGTGGCGATTTCGTCCGGCGGTCAGGCACCGGTGCTGGCGCGTTTGCTGCGGGAAAAACTGGAGGCGCTGCTGCCCGCCCGTCTGGGGCAGATGGCGGCGCTGGCCGGAAAATGGCGCGGCCGCATCAAGCAGCGGCTGGCGTCGGTAACGGAACGCCGTCGTTTTTGGGAGCGCATTTTTACCGGTCGTTTTTCCAGTCTGGTGGCCGCCGGGCAACTGGCGCAGGCCGAGCAGGAACTGGAACAGCAGCTGGCGCAGCCCGATATTCAGCAAGGCGAGGTGGCGCTGGTTGGCGCCGGGCCGGGCGACGCCGGTTTGCTGACGCTGCGCGGCCTGCAGGTGATTCAGCAGGCGGATGTGGTGCTTTACGACCATCTGGTCAGCGATGAGGTGCTGGATCTGGTGCGCCGTGACGCGGAGCGGATTTGCGTCGGTAAACGCGCCAGCGCGCATCTGCTGCCGCAAGACGAGATTAACGCGCTGCTGGTGAAGCTGGCGCAGGAAGGCAAGCGGGTAGTGCGGCTGAAAGGCGGCGACCCCTTTATTTTTGGTCGTGGCGGCGAAGAGCTGCAGCAGGTGGCGCAGGCCGGGATTCCGTTTCAGGTGGTGCCGGGCATCACCGCGGCGGCTGGCGCCACGGCGTATGCCGGCATTCCGCTGACGCACCGGGATTACGCGCAGAGCGTGATATTTATCACCGGGCACTGCCGCCCGGATGGCGACGCGCTGGATTGGTCGACGCTGGCGCGCGGCCGACAGACATTGGCTATCTACATGGGCACGGTCAAGTCGGCGGAAATCAGCCAGCAGTTGATCGCGCATGGCCGGGCGCCGCACACGCCGGTGGCGGTAATCGGCCGCGGCACGCGGCAGGATCAACAGGTGCTGACCGGCACGCTGACGGAACTGGAACAACTGGCGCAGCAGGCTCCGACGCCGGCGCTGCTGGTGATTGGCGAGGTGGTGAATTTACATCAACACATCGCCTGGTTTGGTGAACAAGCGCGGATGACGCCGACTGACGGGCGCTCGGCCGTGGTGAATCTGGCTTAAGGTTAAGGTTATGGACGAGAAAAGACTCACGCATTTAAAACAGCTTGAAGCGGAAAGTATTCATATCATTCGTGAGGTAGCGGCTGAGTTCAGCAACCCGGTGATGATGTATTCCATCGGCAAGGACTCCTCCGTGATGCTGCATCTGGCCCGTAAGGCGTTCTTTCCGGGCACGCTGCCGTTCCCGCTGCTGCATGTGGATACCGGCTGGAAATTCCGCGAAATGTACCAATTCCGTGATCGTACCGCCAAAGCCTACGGCTGCGAACTGTTGGTGCACCGCAACCCGGAAGGGGTAGCGATGGGCATCAACCCGTTTGTGCACGGCAGCGCCAAGCATACCGACATCATGAAAACCGAAGGGTTGAAACAGGCGCTGGACAAGTACGGCTTTGACGCCGCGTTCGGCGGCGCCCGCCGCGACGAGGAGAAATCCCGCGCCAAAGAGCGTATCTACTCTTTCCGCGATCGCTTCCATCGCTGGGACCCGAAAAACCAGCGTCCGGAGCTGTGGAACAACTATAACGGCCAGATCAACAAGGGCGAGAGCATCCGTGTGTTCCCGCTGTCCAACTGGACCGAACTGGATATCTGGCAGTACATCTATCTGGAAAATATCGATATCGTGCCGCTGTATCTGGCCGCTGAGCGTCCGGTGCTGGAGCGCGACGGCATGTTGCTGATGGTGGACGACGACCGCATCGACCTGCAGCCTGGCGAAGTAATTACCCAGCGCATGGTGCGTTTCCGTACGCTCGGCTGCTGGCCGCTGACCGGCGCGGTGGAATCGCAGGCGCAGACGCTGCCGGAAATCATTGAAGAGATGCTGGTGTCGACCACCAGCGAGCGTCAGGGACGGGTGATTGACCGCGATCAGGCCGGCTCGATGGAGCTGAAAAAGCGTCAAGGGTATTTCTGAGGAATCGTCAAATGAATCATAGTATTGCAAAACAGATTGCCGATCAGGGCGGGGTTGAGGCTTATCTTCACGCACAGCAGAACAAAAGCCTGTTGCGTTTTCTGACCTGCGGCAGCGTTGACGATGGCAAAAGCACCTTGATCGGTCGACTGTTGCACGATACCCGTCAGATTTACGAAGATCAGCTCTCTACGCTGCACAATGACAGCAAGCGCCTTGGCACCCAGGGCGAAAAACTCGATCTGGCGCTGCTGGTGGACGGCTTGCAGGCGGAACGCGAGCAGGGCATCACCATTGATGTGGCTTACCGCTATTTTTCCACGGAAAAACGCAAGTTCATCATTGCCGACACACCGGGGCATGAGCAGTACACCCGCAATATGGCGACCGGCGCTTCCACCTGCGAGCTGGCGATCCTGCTGATCGACGCGCGCAAGGGCGTGCTGGATCAGACTCGCCGCCACAGCTTTATCGCCACGCTGCTGGGCATTCGTCATCTGGTGGTGGCGGTCAACAAGATGGATCTGGTGGGGTATCAGCAGGCGGTCTTCGAGCAGTTCAAACAGGATTATCTGGACTTCGCCAGTCAACTGCCGACCGATCTGGATATCACCTTTGTGCCGATTTCCGCGCTGGATGGCGACAATGTCGCGACGCCGAGCACGACCATGAACTGGTACCGCGGTCCGACGCTGCTGGATGTGCTGGAGACGGTCAATGTCTCTTCCCGCAGTCTGAGCCAGCCGATGCGTTTCCCGGTGCAGTACGTCAACCGCCCGAACCTTGATTTTCGCGGCTACGCCGGCACGGTGGCGTCTGGCGTGGTGCGGGTCGGACAGCGTGTGAAAGTGCTGCCGTCCGGCGTGGAGTCCAGCGTCAGCCGCATCGTCACCTTTGATGGCGACCTGCAACAGGCACAGGCTGGCGAAGCGGTGACGCTGGTGTTGTCCAGCGAAGTCGACATCAGTCGGGGCGACCTGCTGGTCGGCAGCGAGGAAACGCTCCAGCCGGTACGCAGCGCGAAGGTGGATGTGGTGTGGATGGCGGAGCAGCCGCTGGTGTCGGGACAAAGCTACGACATCAAGATTGCCGGTAAGAAAACCCGCGCGCGGGTGGAAAACATCGACTATCAGGTGGAAATCAATACGCTGACTCAGCGGGTTACCGAGTCGCTGCCGCTCAACGGCATTGGTCTGGTCGAGCTGACCTTTGATGAACCGCTGGTGCTGGACAAATATCAGCAAAATTCTGTCACCGGCGGCATGATTTTTATCGATCGCCTGAGCAACGTGACGGTCGGCGCCGGGCTGGTGCGTGAGCCGGTCGAGCTGGCGGAAGCGGAAACCGGCAGTTACAGCGCTTTTGAGCTGGAACTGAATGCGCTGATTCGCCGCCACTTCCCGCACTGGGGCGCGCGCGATCTGCTGGGAGGAAAATAACGTGGCGCAAACGCATTCCCGGCCGGGCGCGCCGGCCGACGACAATGTGGTGTGGCACGACCATGCGGTCACGCGCGAAGACCGTGAGCGTCAGCACGGGCACCGTGGGGCGGTGGTGTGGTTCACCGGGCTGTCCGGTTCCGGTAAATCTACGCTGGCCGGCGCACTGGAGCAGGCCTTGTTTGCCCGTGGCGTCAGCACCTATCTGCTGGATGGCGATAACGTTCGGCATGGGCTGTGCCGGGATTTGGGATTCAGCGATGACGACCGGCGGGAGAACATCCGCCGGGTGGGGGAAGTGGCCCGGTTGATGGTCGATTCCGGGCTGGTTGTATTAACCGCGTTTATCTCTCCGCACCGTGCTGAACGGCAGATGGTGCGAGAACTGCTTGATCAGGAGCAGTTTCTTGAAGTGTTCGTCGATACGCCGCTGGCTATTTGTGAAGCCCGCGACCCCAAAGGTTTATACAGGAAAGCCCGTGCCGGCGAGTTGCGCAATTTCACCGGCATTGACGCGGTTTATGAGGCGCCGGAACAGCCGGAATTGCATCTGGACGGCCAACAATTGGTAACAAATTTAGTCGCTGAATTATTAGATATGCTGCACGGTCGAGCTATCATCTAAGCCTCAGCTTGCCCCTTTGCAGGCACTACGGTATGCGTGTTTTGCCTCGCTGCCGTTTGCCTGACGAAGGGGCAGTCTTCAGGCCCAACGGTTACCCGGTGATGGGGTAAAGCAGGAACGATGATGCAGAGTGTGACGCCATTACCTGATAGCAATACGCAAGCCGACCATGCCGAGGAGGAGGACGCGTCCTTCGTTTCTTGCAGCCCGCTGGTAGGGGCGCTGGCAGGCTTCTGCTTTTACTGGTTGGCTTTTTCTCTGCCGTTTATCGTGTATGGCCTGAATTCCACGCTATTGCTGATGCTTTACACCTGGCCCTTTTTTCTGGCGCTGATGCCCCTGTCGGTATTGATCGGCATGCTGTTTCGCGTGCTGTTGCCGAATCATGTGGTGTGGATGATGCTCTGCTGCGCAGTCAGCATTCCGGGCGTGTTCTGGCTGGTGTTCTTACTGATCACCGGGTGGTAGCGGCTCAGGCAACGCATCTCACCAGGATATCGATTTCAGAGAAACCGATTTCAGATTATTTACTCCTTTCGTGAAACTATTCAGGATATCGATTTCAGAGAAACCGATTTCAGATTATTTACTCCTTTCGTGAAACTATTTCCCTGTGTGAGCAATTTTATCCTTCGCCACCCGGTGTGTGCCTGGCTTTTTCCTGCCGGAGGGGAATGCTGTTGGCGAAGGTGGAGTCCTGACAAAAGTTATGGGATGATTAGGCGGCTTTTCAGGGGGCTGGATGGGAAAACTTTCGCTGTTATTGTTGATTCTTCTCGGTTGGTTGCAATATTCGCTCTGGCTGGGGAAAAACGGTGTTCATGACTACGTGCGGGTGAAGGATGACGTGGCGGTGCAACAGGCCAACAACGTCAAACTGAAATCCCGCAACGAACAGCTGTTTGCGGAAATAGACGATCTCAATGGTGGTCAGGAAGCCATTGAGGAACGGGCGCGCAACGAGCTGGGCATGACTAAACCCGGAGAAAGCTTTTATCGTCTGGTGGCCGACCAGGCGGATCGTCGCGTCGGCGCGAACCCGTCGACGGCCCCTTCCACTTCATCATCGACGTCTCGCTAGGTATGTCTACTCCAAATCAGTCTTTGGCTGAGGTGGTTGCTGTTTTGCCGGCGGCCGGTAACGGCAGCCGGATGCAGAGCGACCGCCCCAAGCAGTACCTTTCCATCGGCGGTAAAACTATTCTTGAGCACACGGTCGCGGCTTTGTTGCGTCATCCGCGTATTCAACGGGTGGTGATCGCCATCAGCGCCGATGACCGTTATTTTCCCGAACTGCCCCTCGCAACTGATCCGCGTATTCAGGTAGTGACCGGCGGCCGCCAGCGGGCCGATTCGGTGCTGGCCGGCTTACTGCAGTTGCCGCACACCGATTGGGTGCTGGTGCATGACGCGGCGCGGCCCTGTTTGCATCAGGACGATCTGTCCCGGCTGCTGGCGCTGACCGGGCAAAGTGAGGTCGGCGGCATTTTGGCGGCGCCGGTGCGTGATACCATGAAGCGAAGCCGGGATGGCGTCATCGACCATACGGTGGAGCGCGAGGCGCTGTGGCACGCCCTGACGCCGCAACTGTTCCCGCTGGCGCTGCTGCGGGGCTGCCTGGAGCGAGCGTTGCGCGAAGGCGCGACCGTTACCGACGAGGCGTCGGCGCTGGAATATTGCGGCTATCGTCCGCGGATTGTTCCGGGACGGGCAGACAACATCAAGGTCACGCGCCCGGAAGATCTGGCGCTGGCGGAGTTTTATCTGACGCACCGCCCGGATCATCATCAACAAGATAATAAAGGAGCCTGAGTGATGCGTATCGGTCACGGTTTTGATGTGCATAAATTTGGCGGAGAAGGTCCGCTGGTGATCGGTGGGGTACGTATTCCCTATGAGCGTGGCTTGCTGGCGCATTCCGATGGCGACGTGGTGCTGCACGCCGTCACCGATGCGCTGCTGGGCGCGGCGGCGATGGGCGATATCGGTAAACTGTTTCCCGACACCGATCTGGCCTACCGCGGCATTGACAGCCGCGAACTGCTGCGCGAAGCCTGGCGTCGCATCACCGCTAAAGGTTACCAACTGGGCAACCTTGATGTCACCATCATCGCGCAGGCGCCGAAAATGGCGCCGCACATCCCGCAGATGCGCGTCAACATCGCCGAAGATCTGCAATCACACATGGATGATGTCAACGTCAAAGCCACCACGACTGAACAGCTGGGCTTTACCGGCCGTGGCGAAGGGATTGCCTGCGAGGCGGTGGTGTTGCTGGTCAAGAGCGATGCTACCGGCGTGGTGGCATGGTAATGCGTGAATCACTGTTTTGGTTGCATGGCGAACCGGCCGCAACGGGGGTGCTGAAAGCATCGCCGGATGATTTTTTTGTCGCCGAAGATCTGGGATTTGCACCGGATGGCGATGGCGAGCATGTGCTGGTGCGTGTGCGCAAACGCGGTTGCAACACCACGTTTGTGGCGGAAGCGCTGGCGAAGTTCGCCGGCATTCCGGCGCGTTCCGTCAGTTATGCCGGGTTGAAAGATCGCCATGCGGTAACCGAACAATGGTTCTGCCTGCATTTGCCGGGCAAAGCGGAACCGGCGTGGGCGGCATTTACGCTGGAAGGGTGCGAAATTCTTGAAGCGCAGCGCCATCGCCGTAAACTGCGTATTGGCGCGTTGCGCGGCAACCATTTTAGTCTGGTGCTGCGCGAAGTTAGCGACCGTGCCGATGTTGAAGCCCGTCTGGCGCTGATCGCCGGTGAAGGCGTGCCCAACTATTTCGGCAGCCAGCGTTTCGGTCGTGACGGCAACAATCTGGAACAGGCCCGCCGCTGGGCGAATGACGAGATTCGGGTTAAGGATCGCAGCAAGCGCAGCTTCTACCTTTCCGCCGTGCGCAGTGAGTTATTCAACCTGATGGCCAGTGCGCGTCTGGCGACGTATGGCGCAACGCAGGTGTTGACCGGCGATGCGCTGCAACTGGCTGGCCGCGGCAGTTGGTTTGTGGTCAAGCCGGAAGAACAGGCTGAGGCGCAGTCGCGCGTGATAGCCGGCGAACTGCAGATTACCGCCGCATTGCCGGGGCAGGGCGAATCAGGTGTGCAGGAACAGGCGCTGGCGTTCGAGCAGCAATGCCTGGAAGGCCAGACGCTGTTGTTGTCATTGCTGACGCGTGAGCGAGTGGACAGCGCGCGCCGCGCCGTCATGTTATATCCGCAAGACCTGCGCTGGTCATGGCGGGATGACGTCACGCTTGAGTTACACTTCTGGTTGCCGGCAGGGTGCTTCGCCACCAGCGTGGTGCGGGAGCTACTGCTTCCCGTGCAACAGGAAAACGAGTGGGCGGCCTGATAGCAAGCGGCTTTTTTCGGTTTCAGACGCGTGATTTATCCTGATACGGGCTGTCGATTTTCTTTGCTATCGGAGAACGGGGCGAATTGATGAGGTGGGCTAACGCCGGAGTTGACGGGGAATGGTGAATAAACGCGTGCAAACGTTGCTGGCGCAGCTTCACCAGCAGGGAATTCAGGACGAACGCCTGTTGCAGGCCATGGCCTCGGTTCCTCGCGAGCGTTTTGTTGACGAGGCGTTCGAACATAAAGCCTATGATAACGTCGCCCTGCCGATCGGTTCCGGACAAACCATCTCTCAACCTTACATCGTAGCCAGAATGACCGAGCTGCTGCGGCTGACGCCGGAGTCCCGCGTGCTGGAGATCGGCACTGGTTCCGGTTATCAGACCGCGATTCTGGCGCATCTGGTGCGGCATGTGTTTTCGGTGGAGCGTATTAAAGGCCTGCAGTGGCAGGCCAAGCGGCGTCTTAAGCAACTCGACCTGCACAATGTGTCCACCCGTCATGGCGACGGCTGGCAAGGTTGGGCGTCCAAAGGGCCGTTTGACGCCATCATCGTCACGGCGGCGCCGCCGGAGATTCCGTCCGCACTGATGGCGCAACTGGACGAAGGCGGCGTCATGGTCTTGCCCGTAGGCGAAGAGCAGCAGACATTACAGGTCGTTTTGCACCGCAACGGCGAGTTTATCGTTCAGACGGTGGAAATGGTTCGGTTTGTTCCGCTGGTCAAAGGAGAATTGGCCTGATACCGTTGCCAATCTCGGTAAAAAGTCCGTCTTTAAAATTTCAATACAACTGTCTTATGGTGATAACGGATTGATATTGATAGGCTGTGTCCCGTCGTTGTCCGTGATTCTGACCCTGTTGGTATGGCGTAACCGCCAGACAGACCTTATGGTACCGCCTGTTTGCGTCGACGAATAAAATAAACGGTAATCGTTTTACGTTCCTCGCTTCGCATGATTGCCTGCCTTTATCAGGGTGTTCCGAACGAAAATACGCGTCGGGACCGGACAGATTTCGTCATTTTTGGTTATAGGGGGAGTTTGGCGCATGGGAAGCCAAATCGTGAACTGGCGTCAGATCGCTGTGTGTTCGGTTATTACTCTGGGATTGGCCGGTTGTGCAAATGACAATAATCAGGCGGCCCCGATCAGCAGCGTGGGAGATAACGGCGCAGGAAGTCGTTCGGGCAGTACCACCACCTATTCGCCGCCGCCGCGCATTTCCAGCGTGGGCAGCGTGAGCAATAATACTCAAACCGTTCCTTCGGCGGGCATCAGCCGCCCTCCCAGCGATGCGGGGGTCACTACCCGTGAAGGTAAGATTGTCTATAACCGCAGCTATAACAGCATCCCCAAAGGAAGCTACAGCGGCAATACCTACACCGTCAAACGCGGGGATACCCTGTTCTATATTGCCTGGATTACCGGCAACGATTATCGCGAACTGGCGCAGCGCAACAACATTCAGGAACCTTACAGCCTGAATGTGGGCCAGTCGTTAAGCCTCGGCAGCAATATGAATGCCGGCGGTAGCACTCAGGGCATGGCGATTGCCAGCGCGCCGACGACGGTAACGACATCCGCACCGGTGGAAATCAGCCCGTCCAACAGCGGTCATATGCTGCCTGAAAATGCCGCTAAAGCCTCCGGCAGCGGCCGTATGCTGTCAGGCAACGCCACCGCCAGCAGCAGCGGTCATATGCTGCCGGCTAACGCAGCCGCCGCAGCTGCCGCGCAGCCGTCATCGGCAACACAAATGCAGACTACGCAGGTTGATTCTCAACCAACTAATGCGTATTCTGAAAGTTCGGGTAAACAGAATGTGGGTAAGATGTTGCCCACGGCGGGAGCCGCGACCACGCTTCCGACCACCGAACCGACGCAAACGAACACGGCAATTGCCAGCTGGCGTTGGCCTACAGACGGGAAAGTCATAGATAGTTTCTCAGCCTCAGAGGGGGGAAATAAAGGGATTGATATCGCCGGCTCACGTGGGCAATCCGTTATCGCTACCGCATCCGGGCGTGTAGTGTATGCGGGTAATGCGTTACGCGGTTACGGTAATCTGATCATCATCAAACATAATGATGATTACCTGAGCGCCTATGCCCATAACGAAACCATGCTGGTCCGGGAACAACAAGAGGTAAAGGCGGGTCAACAAATTGCTACCATGGGTAGCACCGGAACCAGTTCAGTACGCTTGCATTTTGAAATTCGTTACAAGGGGAAATCCGTAAACCCGCTGCGTTTTCTTCCGCAGCGATAAATCGGGCAGAGTATTTCGGTATTCTGCCATGGGATCACGGGTAGGAGCCACTTATGAGCCAAAACACGCTGAAAGTTAACGAGTTACATGAAGATGCTGAATTCGATGAGAATGGAATCGACGTTTTTGACGACAAAGCGCTGGCGGAGGAAGAAACCGGCGATAGCGACCTGCTCGACGAGGAATTGCTTTCGCAAGGAACTGCTCAGCGCGTGCTGGATGCAACCCAGCTTTATCTGGGAGAAATCGGCTACTCACCTCTTCTGACCGCTGAAGAAGAAGTTTACTTTGCCCGTCGGGCGCTGCGCGGCGATGTTTCATCTCGCCGCCGCATGATCGAGAGTAACCTGCGGCTGGTGGTGAAAATCGCCCGCCGCTACAACAATCGGGGACTGGCGTTGCTGGACCTGATTGAAGAAGGAAACCTCGGTTTGATCCGCGCAGTCGAGAAGTTTGACCCTGAACGCGGGTTCCGCTTTTCGACTTACGCCACCTGGTGGATCCGTCAGACCATTGAACGGGCCATCATGAATCAGACTCGCACCATCCGTTTACCCATCCATATCGTCAAAGAATTGAATGTCTACCTGCGTACCGCACGCGAACTGTCCCACAAGCTTGATCACGAGCCCAGTGCGGAAGAAATCGCCGAGCGGCTGGATAAGCCGGTAGATGACGTTAACCGTATGCTGCGTCTCAACGAGCGCATCACCTCGGTGGATACGCCGCTGGGCGGGGATTCGGAAAAGGCGCTGCTGGATATTCTGGCCGATGAGAAGGATAACGGCCCAGAAGATACCACGCAGGATAACGATATGAAGCAGAATATCGTTAAGTGGTTGTTTGAACTGAACGCAAAACAGCGTGAAGTGCTGGCTCGCCGTTTTGGCCTGCTGGGATATGAAGCCGCCACGCTGGAAGATGTGGGTCGTGAAATCGGGTTGACTCGTGAACGGGTGCGCCAGATTCAGGTAGAAGGGCTGCGTCGTTTACGCGAGATCCTGCAGGTGCAGGGGCTGGACATCGAAGAACTGTTCCGCGAATAACTCGCACAATAACTAACATGGCACAAAAAAATGGTGGGATACCCCACCATTTTTTATATCTGCAATTAGGTTCGTGCGTTATCGGGCACACTGAGACAGCAGGAACTCGACGATATCGCCGGCCTTGATCATCTCTTTTTCGCCTTTACGGCGGTGCTTGTATTCGATCTCGTCGTTATCCAGATTGCGATCGCCGATAACGATGGTGTGCGGAATGCCGATCAGTTCCATATCCGCAAACATCACGCCGGGGCGTTCTTTGCGATCGTCCAGCAATACATCGACGCCGTTGGCGCGCAGTTGCTGATAGATATTCTCGGCCACTTCCTGCACGCGGAAGGACTTATGCATGTTCATCGGCAGAATCGCCACCTGGAACGGCGCAATGGCGTCAGGCCAGATAATGCCGCGATCGTCATGGTTCTGCTCAATGGCGGCGGCGATCACGCGTGTTACGCCGATACCGTAGCAGCCCATGGTCAGCGTCTGATTGCGGCCGTCTTCGCCCTGAACCGTTGCTTTCAAGGCTTCGGAGTATTTCTTGCCCAACTGGAAGATGTGGCCGACTTCAATACCACGCTTAATCAGCAGCGTGCCTTTGCCGTCCGGGCTGCGATCGCCTTCCACTACGTTACGGATATCGGCAACCTGCGGCAGAGCGGTATCGCGTTCCCAGTTAATGCCGAAATAGTGTTTGCCGTCGATGTTGGCGCCGGCGCTGAAATCGCTCATCGCTGCCACGGTACGATCGACCACAACCGGCACCGGCAGATTTACCGGCCCCAGCGAACCCGGACCGGCCTTAACCACCGCACGGATTTCTTCTTCAGTCGCGAAGGTCAATGGGCTGGCGACCAGCTCCAGTTTTTCCGCTTTGACTTCGTTCAGTTCATGATCGCCACGCACCAGCAGTGCAACCAATTTATGGCCGCTTTCTTCGGTCGCTTTCACCAGCAGGGTCTTGACGGTTTTTTCCACCGGCACTGCGAATTGTTCCACCAGCTCGGCGATGGTTTTGGCGTTCGGGGTATCCACCAGCGTCATGGCCTGAGTCGGCGCCGCGCGGCCGTGCTCCGGCGCCACGGCTTCCGCCAGTTCAATGTTGGCGGCGTAATCCGACCCGGTAGAGAACACGATGTCGTCTTCGCCGCTGCTGGCCAGAACCTGGAATTCATGCGATGCGTTACCGCCGATGGAACCGGTATCGGCCTGTACGGGGCGGAAATCGAGATCCATGCGGCTGAAAATCTTGCTGTAGGCCGCGTACATGGCATCGTAAGTGACCTGCAGGGATTCCTGCGTGGTGTGGAACGAGTAGGCATCCTTCATCAGGAACTCGCGGGCGCGCATTACGCCAAAACGCGGGCGCACTTCGTCACGGAATTTGGTCTGGATCTGATAGAAATTCAGCGGCAACTGCTTGTAGGAGCTGATTTCATTGCGGATCAAATCGGTGATGACTTCTTCATGCGTCGGGCCGAGCACAAACGGGCGGTCGCCACGGTCAACAAAGCGCAACAGCTCTGGGCCATATTGTTCCCAGCGGCCGCTTTCCTGCCACAGGTCGGCGGGTTGAACTACCGGCATCGAAATTTCGATGGCGCCGGCATTGTTCATTTCTTCACGCACGATGTTTTCGACTTTTTTCAGCACCCGCAACCCGGTCGGCAACCAGGTATAAAGGCCGGAAGCCAGTTTACGAATCATCCCGGCTCGCAGCATCAACTGATGGCTGATGACTTCGGCATCGGCGGGCGTCTCCTTCAGCGTGGAGAGCATGTATTGACTTGTACGCATGATGTTTGAGTTCCGTCAGAACAAATAAATAGCATTAACCACAACGTGGTTCAGGCAGAAAAAGTGGTTTAGTTTACCAGTGCGGGCCGTTCCCCAAAAGGCGCAGCCACGTTTTTTAACCGGCATCGAGGCTGATGACTTCCGTTTGACCGTCAATAACCTGCCATTTGACATTAAATTCCAGCAACCGCGCGGCATAGACCTTGAGGTCATCTTCTCCTTTGCGGTAAGCCGGGCGGGGGTCCTGCGCCAGCACCTGGCTAATGAAACGCCGCAGATTGGGGTGACGCTGCTGATGTTCCGTCAGTTGTTGCTCCGCCAGAACGGAAAAATGGATCGGCATATCGGCTTCGGGCGCCAACTGGGCAAAACCGGCCCGCGCCTGCGGCTGACTTTCCGCGAACGGCAGGTAGGGTTTGATGTCCACGACCGGGGTGCCGTCCACCAGATCCAGACTGCCCAGCTCCAGTATCACGCTATCCCGCATGGTGCGTATCGCTTTCAGTTCAACCAGCGACATACCGATCGGGTTAGGGCGAAACGTTGAGCGGGTAGCGAACACGCCCATGCGGGCATTGCCGCCCAGGCGAGGCGGCCTGACCGTTGGGCGCCAGCCCGCGGAGGCTGTCTGGTGGAAAATGAACAACAGCCACAGGTGGCTGAAATCTTCGAGCCCGCGTACGGCCTCGGGTTGGTTATAAGGCGAGAGGAGATGTAATTCTCCGCCGCCATCCTTAATCAGACCGGGCTGTCGGGGTACGGCAAATTTTTCTTTATAAGGTGAGCGGATAACGCCGATCTGATTAAAGCAAAATTGGCTCATTGCGCGGAAACTTTCAGTGCATAACCCTGGCAGACAGCCTGACGGTAGCATCCCGCTACATTACTGATGATCTGGCAGTCATGCAGCAGCACGGCATTGGCTTTCATGGCGGTGGCGCGATTCTGCATTCTTCTACGGGCAGACGGAATGCTGGGCGGCGTGTCCTGCGCGCTGGCCTGGCACGATGAACCAGACACTTCACCCATATCGCGGAACGGCTTACCTACCAACTCTTCGGCACTTTTATACAACACGGCAGGGGCGGGATGCGTGACCGGCTTCGGCTTCGGCGGAGGTTCCACAGCCACTGGTGTCTGCGGTTGTGGTGCCGGCGCAGCAGGTTTGTGCAGCAGGGAACATCCTGTCAGCGAAAACGCCAACAGCAGAACAGGTACAGCACGCATAAATTTTCCTCTGGCTTGGATAAAGTGCGGTTATTGAAGCAAGCAATACAGAAAATAACAAGACGGGCAGTTGCCCGTCTTTCATCTCTTTTATGCAAGAAAGTAAGTATTAACTTACCATCCTTTCACCGCGCCACCATTAAATGTTTTCAGCGCCGCCTGATTTACTTCGTCAGACTGATAAGCCTTTACGAATTTTTTCACGTTTTCTGCATCTTTATTGTCTTCACGAGCAACCAGCAGGTTAACGTACGGCGAGTCTTTTTCTTCTACGAACAAACCGTCTTTGGTCGGGGTCAGGTTGATCTGGCTGGCATAAGTGGTGTTGATGATGGCCAGAGCAATCTGATCGTCATCCAGAGAACGCGGCAGCTGCGGTGCTTCCAGTTCGACCAGCTTCAGGTTTTTCGGGTTTTCAGTCACATCCAGTACGGTCGGCAGCAGGCCAACGTTGTCTTTCAGTTTGAGCAAGCCCACTTTCTGCAGCAGCAGCAGCGAACGGCCCAGGTTGGTCGGATCGTTCGGCAGGGCGATCTGAGCGCCGTTCTGCAGGTCATTCAGCGATTTGATTTTTTTGGAGTAACCGGCGATCGGATACACGAAGGTGTTGCCGACGGAAACCAGCTTATAGCCGCGATCCTTGATCTGCTGGTCGAGGTACGGTTTGTGCTGGAAAGCGTTCAGGTCGATATCGCCTTTGCTCAGCGCTTCGTTCGGCAGCACGTAATCATTAAAGGTAACCAGTTCAACATCCAGACCGTATTTTTCCTTGGCGACTTTCTGCGCCACTTCCGCTACCTGCTGCTCGGCACCGACGATCACGCCCACTTTAATGTGGTTAGGGTTCTTCTGCTCCTGACCGCATCCGGCCAGCGCCAGCGCACCAACCAACGCACCAACCGCCGCGAGAGATTTCAATTTAATTGCCATTTTTTACCTCTGTTTAATGTTTTAACCTGCACCGAAGAATAATAGACGCGATGGTGAAACCCGTTATTTGTGGGTAACCGCGCGAACTGCTCTGTCACCAAAAAACTGAATGAGATAAACCAGAACCACCAACAGGACCAGCACGGTATTCATCACGGTGGCGTTATAACCGACATAACCATACTGATAACCAATCTGCCCCAGACCACCGGCGCCGACCGCACCGCCCATGGCTGAATAACCTACCAACGTAATCAATGTAATAGTGGCGGCGTTGATCAGACCGGGCAGGGCTTCGGGTAGCAAAATCTTGCGGATAATCTGCAGCGGCGTAGCGCCCATCGCGCGTGCCGCTTCGATCAACCCGGTCGGAATTTCCAGCAGGGCGTTTTCCACCATGCGGGCGATAAAAGGCGCCGCTCCTACCGTTAACGGTACAATCGCTGCCTGTAGACCAATTGCGGTGCCTACAATCACTCGGGTAAAAGGAATCATCCACACCAGCAGAATAATGAAAGGAATGGAGCGGAAAATATTCACCAACGCGGAAATGCTGCGATAAAGCTTAGGATTGGCGATAATCTGCCCGGGGCGGGTGATATACAACAGCACGCCGACGGGCAAACCCAGCATAAAACCGAAAAAGCCGGACACGAATGTCATCACCACGGTCTCCCAAACGCCGCGGGCAATCAACCAGAGCATGGCTTCAGACATAACCCAATACCTCAATATTCACGTGATGTTGCTGCAGAAAGGCAATGGCTGCCTGGGTGTCGGTTTCCTGCCCGTGCATTTCGGCCAGCATGATGCCGAATTTCACACCGCCAGCGTAATCCATCTGCGCGCTGATAATGTTGTTGTTGACGTTGAACTTCCGGGCCACTTCGGACAATAGGGGCGCGTCGACCGACTGGCCGGTAAACTCCATACGCAGCAGCGGCACGCTGCCTGGGCGAGGCGTTGCCGACAGTCGCTGCTGATAGTCATCCGGAATATCCAGATGCAGGGTGGACTGGATAAATTTCTGAGCCAGCGGTGTTTTCGGATGAGAAAACACTTCGCTGACCGTATCCTGCTCAATCAGTTTGCCGTTACTGATAACCGCCACCTGATCGCAGATACGTTTAACCACATCCATTTCATGCGTAATCAACAGGATGGTCAGCCCCAGCCGACGATTGATGTCTTTCAGCAATTCAAGAATAGAACGGGTTGTGGCCGGGTCCAGTGCGCTGGTTGCTTCATCGCACAGTAGAACTTTGGGGTTGCTTGCCAGCGCGCGGGCAATGGCGACGCGCTGTTTTTGCCCGCCGGACAGATTAGCAGGATAGGCGTCATGCTTGTCCGACAGCCCGACCAAATCCAGAAGCTGATGCACCCGCTGTTTGATTTCAGCCGCGGGCGTGTTGTCCAGCTCCAGCGGCAGCGCCACATTGCCGAATACGGTACGTGAGGACAACAAATTGAAGTGCTGGAAAATCATGCCGATTTGGCGGCGGGTGCGCGTTAATTGGCTTTCCGACAGGCTCATTAGCTCTTTCCCGTCGATCAATACTTTCCCCTGCGTCGGTCTTTCCAGCAGATTCACGCAGCGAATCAGCGTGCTTTTACCTGCGCCTGATGCGCCAATCACGCCATAAATCTGACCCGCGGGCACGCGTAATGTCACGTCGTCCAGCGCAGTGACGGCGCGTCCTTTTTGCTGGAAAACCTTTGTAATATTAATCAGTTCAATCATAAGTTTTATCAAAGATGACGATGGCCGGACAAGAAACCATAATATTCCGACCCAATGTGGAGGGGATGTTAAGGCGTCTAGACGTCTAAGTCAATCGAGATCCCGTCAGGGATGACATTCTCTCTGGTGATGAAAACATGCGATACTAAGCACAATTTACGCCATCAGGAGCAAAGGTAAGTGGCAAACAGCGTCCCTGCAATTTTTCTCGACCGTGACGGTACCATTAATGTTGATCATGGCTATGTCCATGAAATCGATCAGTTCCAGTTCATTGACGGCGTGATTGACGCCTTGAATGAACTCAAAAAAATGGGCTTTGCTCTGGTGCTGGTGACCAACCAGTCAGGGATTGCCAGAGGTAAGTTTACCGAAGATCAGTTCATGCAACTGACCGAGTGGATGGATTGGTCGCTGGCCGACCGTGGTGTTGACCTGGACGGTATCTATTATTGTCCGCATCACCCTGATGCAGGTGAAGGGGAATATCGTCAACAGTGTGATTGCCGTAAACCTCAGCCGGGGATGTTTATCTCTGCGCAGCGTCATTTGCACATTGATATGGCCGCTTCTTATATGGTGGGCGATAAAGTTGAAGATATGCAGGCAGCGCAGGCAGCAGGGGTAGGAACGAAAGTATTGGTTAAAACCGGTAAACCGATCACCGAAGAAGGCGAAAAATTGGCTGATTGGCTAATAGATAGCCTGGCGGACCTGCCAAAAACGATCAAACAGCACGTAAAATAGCCGTAAGGGTGGAAAAATGCGCGAACGGAAAAAAAGATCGAGAAAGTGGTTGTGTAACCCGTTCGGATCCCTATAATGCGCATCCACTGACACGGCAACGGCGATGAGCCAGCGCGGTGTGAGGCGGAGAAAACGGGAAAAAAGTCGTTGACTCTGAATGAGGAAAGCGTAGTATACGCCACCTCGCGACAGCAGGCTGTAAGCCGGTCGCACTGCTCTTTAA
>JAAIGF010183555.1_pt1 | contig 71207 bp, 65 predicted proteins | sample 6487441 | NCBI WGS metagenome assembly JAAIGF01 (sample SAMN13974129, study PRJNA590717) | phyllosphere metagenome | biome: pepper field; feature: multiple bacterial spot infested pepper fields; material: pepper leaves; isolation source: leaves from pepper fields | host: Capsicum annuum ...
CCCTCTCCCGCGGGGAGAGGGGCTTGAGCGGCGGTTGGCGTCGTTGTCCCTTCTCCCGCAAGGCGGGAGAAGGTGCCCCGTAGGGGCGGATGAGGGTGCGTGCGCAGCCCGTGCTATCCGGTAGGTGAGTGGCTTCGCCCCCTTACCCTCACCCCAATCTCTCTCACGCGGGGAAAGAGACTCTATTTCGTCACGCCCGTACGCGTGCGGGACCGCCGTTAGCCGAAGCCTTCGCAACCTGCCACTTCCTGGCGTGGGCAACCCACCGACGACCCCAAAACCGCAACTGGGCCGCATCAGCGGCCCAGTCGTTATGCGTCTACCTAGCTTTCGCAGGAGCGGGGCGATTATTTCAGCTTGGCGGCGGCACGCAGTGCGTCGGCGCGGTCGGTCTTTTCCCACGAGAACGAGGTCGCGCTGTGCTGCGCGCCGGTGCCGTCGGTGTAGGTGAAGTCCTTCGGCTTGCGGCCGAAGTGGCCGTAAGACGCGGTCTGCTGATACATCGGGTGGATCAGGTCGAGCATCTGGATGATGCCGAACGGACGCAGGTCGAAATGCTTGCGGATCAGCTTTTCGATCTGCTCGTCGGCGATCTTGCCGGTGCCGAAGGTGGTGACCGAAATCGAGGTCGGCTCGGCCACGCCGATGGCGTAGGAGACCTGCACTTCGCAACGGTCGGCCAGACCGGCGGCCACCACGTTCTTGGCAACATAACGCGCGGCATAGGCAGCCGAACGGTCCACCTTGGACGGATCCTTGCCGGAGAACGCACCGCCACCGTGACGCGCCCAGCCGCCGTAGGTGTCGACGATGATCTTGCGGCCGGTCAGGCCGCAATCGCCCACCGGGCCGCCGATCACGAACTTGCCGGTCGGGTTGATGTGGAACTTGGTGCCCTTGTGCAGCCACTTGGCCGGCAGCACCGGCTTGAGGATTTCCTCGCGCACCGCTTCGATCAGGTCCTTCTGCTTCACGCCCGGGTCGTGCTGGGTCGACAGCACCACTGCATCGATCGCCGTCGCCACGCCATCTTCATAGCGCAGGGTGACCTGCGACTTGGCGTCTGGACGCAGCCACGACAGCGCCGAGTTCTTCTTCTTGCGGATCTTGGCCTGCTGCTCGACCAGGCGGTGCGAGAGGTGGATCGCCGCCGGCATGAAGCTGTCGGTTTCGTTGGTGGCATAGCCGAACATCAGGCCCTGGTCGCCCGCACCCTGCTGCTCGGGATTCTTGCGATCCACGCCCTGGTTGATGTCCGGCGACTGCTTGCCGATCAGGTTGAGCACGCCACAGGTCTCGCCGTCGAAGCCGACGTCGGAGCTGTTGTAGCCGATGTCCAGGATGACCTTGCGGGTCAGCGCTTCCAGATCGATCCAGGCACTGGTGGTCACTTCGCCGGCCACGATCGCAACGCCGGTCTTGACCATCGTCTCGCAGGCCACGCGGGCGCGCTTGTCCTGGGCCAGGATGGCGTCCAGCACTGCGTCGGAGATCTGGTCGGCGATCTTGTCCGGATGGCCTTCGGAGACCGATTCGGAGGTGAACAGGTAGCTGGACATCAGGCTTATATCCCTTGATTCGGATGAAAAGATGGGTGCGGATGATACACGCCCCGTGTGTCGGTTGCATTGTGCGCCTGAATGGATCGGTTTGGGGTTAAGCCGACGTCGGTCCGCCGCCCGGGCGCACGCGCCTGTGCGTTGCCCGTGACGATTAACTGCCCGGTGACGCAACGGTGCCGGCCGGCCGCACCCCGCCTCAAACATCCCGATCCGTGCATGTCCGGCCTGCTAGCATCGGCCGATGGATTCATTGACCCAGATCGTTCTCGGCGGCGCCATCGCTGCCGCCATCGCGCCGCCCGGACAGCGGCGTGCCGCCTTGTTGGCCGGCGCGGCACTGGGCACCTTGCCCGACCTCGACTCGCTGGCATTGCTGCCGCTCACCGACGACCCGGTCACCCTGATGACCGTGCACCGCAGCGTCAGCCATTCGTTGTTCGTGCTGCCGCTGGTGGGTTGGTTGATCTGGTGGCTGTTCCGCCGCTACGGCAATGGACGCGTGGCCAGCGCACCCACGCGCTGGTTCTGGGCGATCCAGCTGGCCTTGATCACGCATCCGCTGCTGGATGCGTTCACCGTCTACGGCACCCAGCTGTGGTGGCCGTTGCAGCCGCATCCGACGATGTGGTCGAGCGTGTTCATTATCGACCCGGCATACACGGTGTGGCTGTTGCTCGCCTGCGTGGTGGCCTGGTTTGCGCGCGCGCGCCCGTTTGCGCAACACGTGCTGGTGATCGGGTTGGTGGCCAGCACCGCGTATCTGGGCTGGTCGTTGATTGCCAAGCAACTGGTCGACCGCCAGGCCGATCGTGCGCTGGCAGCGATGGGCCTGGCCGATGCGCCGCGGTTCTCGGTGCCGATGCCGCTCAACACCTTGCTGTGGCGCGTGGTGGCGATGACGCCCAACGGCTATGTCATCGGCGAGCGCTCTCTCGTGGCCGACACCGGCCCGATGCACTTCCGTGGGTTTTCCAGCAACACCCAGGCGTTGGGCGAAGTGGCCAGGTTCGATTCGGTGCGTCGGCTGACCTGGTTCAATCGCGGCTTCATGCGCGCGCGCCTGGTCGACGATGACCTGATGCTCAGCGACCTGCGCATGGGCCTGGAGCCGGACTACAACTTCAACTTCGTGGTGGCCCATCGCGACAACGGGACGTGGCAGCCGATCGTGCCGCGGCAGGTGCAGGCGGCATATCGTGCGCCGGTGGCACGCGACCAGATCGGTGCAGTGCTGGGGCAGATGTGGCACCGCATCTGGCACGAGCCCCGCAGCACCGTGCTGACCGGCGACCTGGAAGCTGTCGGCGCTCCGGTCGTCGCGCCCGCATCGGCAACTCAATAAACCGTGGCGCGCGCCTGCACGAACGAATAGAAGAACACGGCGTCCGGGTCGCTGTGCACCTGCGCCAGCTCACGGTGCATGCCATCCACGGTGGCGGCCTCGACCGCGCCGGCCTGCAGCAATTGATCGGCTGCCGAGAGCAGCACTTCTTCCCAGAACCCGATCATGGTCTTGCGCCGGCCCGGTTCGCGGTTGTCCAGATGCAGCGTCTTGATCTGCGTGTGCACGTCGCGAAAGCCCCCGGCCAGCAGCAGGTTGCCCAGCTTGGCACCGACGAACGGGTCGCCGCCCTGGTCGTGCTGGAAATCGTTGAATGCCATCCAGTAGCGCCACAGGTTGGGCGAATACGGATGCAGCAGGAACGAAGCATTCATCACCTCGGTCACGTACACCGGCGAGCCGGGCAGCAGCACGCGCCACACTTCGTTGAGCACGCGCGCAGGCGAGGGCACGTGTTCGAGCACCCAGCACAGAAACGCCGCATCGAACTGACGCGCCTCGAACGGTAAATCGCTCGCATCGGCCTGCTGCAGTGTGTAGCGTGCGCGGCACCACGCCAGCCGTTCGAGATTTGCCCGCGCCGCGCCCAGCTGCGCCTCGCTCAGATCCACGCCGGTGACATGCAGTTCGGGAAAACGGCGCAACAGGATTTCAGTCTGCGCGCCGACGCCGCTGCCCACTTCCAGCAGGCGCCGCGCGCCGCTGTAGTCGATCTGATTGAACAGCGTGGTTTCCAGCAAGCGCGCCTGTTTGAGCAGACGCGCCTGTTCGGTGGCGGAAAAGCCGTGCAGATAGGTGGGGGTGTCGCTCGGTGCGCTCATGCGTGCGGCTCCAGCAAGGCAGGAAAACTCAGGCAGCGTCCGATAGTGCGGGCGGCACGCCGGCGATCAAGGCATCGAAGTAATCACGCGTCAGGGCCAACTGGGCTTCGGGCGTTTCGGCGCGATTGACCACCGCCCGGAAGTCGGCGCTTTGCGGGTGGTCCTTGGCATACCAACCCAGATGCTTGCGTGCGATGCGCACGCCCTGCGGTTGGCCATAAAACGCGTGCAGCGCTTCCAGGTGGCCGAGCAAGGTATCGCGCACGAACGCCAACGACGGCGGCGGCAATACCTCGCCGGTGGACAAAAAATGTGCCACTTCGCCGAAGATCCACGGGCGGCCTTGTGCGGCGCGGCCGATCATCACGGCATCGGCGCCGGTTTCGCGCAGCACCTGAGCGGCTTTCTGCGGCGAGTCGATATCGCCATTGGCAACCACCGGGATCTGCAGCGCGGCCTTGATCTGCGCAATCGTCGCGTACTCGGCGCTGCCGGTGTAATGCTGGTCGCGGGTGCGTCCGTGTACGGCGAGCGCGGCGATGCCGCAGTCCTGCGCGATCCGCGCGATCGTCGGGCCGTTGCGGTGGTCGCAATCCCAACCGGTGCGGATCTTCAACGTCACCGGCACGTTCACTGCCTGTACCACCGCGGTCAGGATGCGTGCCACCAGGTCTTCGTCGCGCATCAGCGCCGAGCCGGCCCACGCGTTGCAGACCTTCTTGGCCGGGCAGCCCATGTTGATGTCGATCAACTGCGCACCGTGGTCGACGTTGTAGCGCGCCGCCTCGGCCAGTTGCTGCGGCTCGGTGCCGGCGATCTGCACGCTGATCGGGTCCGGCTCGCCGGCATGGTCCATGCGGTGCAGCGATTTGCGCGTGCCCCAGAAGCGCGGGTCGGAAATGGTCATTTCCGACACCGCCAGGCCCGCGCCCAGCCGCTTGCACAGCAGCCGGAACGGTTTGTCGGTAACGCCCGCCATGGGGGCGAGGATCACCTTGGGAGCGATGGAGTAGGAGCCGATCTGCATGGCGCTAGTGTAACTTCAGCGGTGACGGCCCTTCGCGCTGCCAACCCTGCGGCGGCCGGGCCGGCAGCAGGCGGGCCGCATGGCCGGCACCGCCGCTGTGGTATCGCCTACTGCCAGACGGCCAGATTATCCAGGTACAGCTTGGCCTGGGTGCCTACACTGGCGCGGTATTCGACGATGTTGTTGCCGGCACGCAAGGTTGCCGTCAGCGGACTGCTGGCCCAGTCGCTGGCCGAACTGGTCTGGGCGAAGGCCGGGGTGCCGACACGCACGCCATTGACGTACAGGTCTACGCTACCGACGCTTGTGCCCGGTGCGGAATAGCGCGTGGCCAGCGTATAGCTTCCCGCCTGCGGCACGTTGATGGTGGTCCGCAAACGCGCGCCGGGGTTGCCGCCGAAGTCGACATAGCCCAACCCCTGGTAGTTGTGCACTGCGCCGGAGACGCCATTGGCGACAAGGCTGCCGATGCGCAGGAAGTCGAAGTTCTCCGCTTCGTATTGCCGCACGCCGGTATAGGCGGGTGGCGCAGCCGGTGCCTGCAGTGGTGTGACCGCCGCGGCGCTAGCGCGTCCGGTGGCCGAGCCGGAGCACTGGATGGTGATGTCCAGCGGCCCGTTGTGGGCGACGTTCAAGGTCAGACCATCGCCGCTGGGCGTGGCGGTGATGGTACTGGCCTGGTGCTCGCCGCGATCGGCGAAGGTATAGGTCGGCGTGGCGCTGGCGCCGCTGATGGTGATGGTGTCGGTCTTGAGCGGGCCGGTTTCCGAATCGAAATTGGTCAGGTAGACCGACACCGCGTCGGCGAACTCCTTGACCACGCCCGTCGTGTAGGGGCCGTAGGTCATGTTGAGCGCGGCGCAACTGTTGTACTTCAGGTTGAACGCGCCGCTGGCAGTCTTGTTGGTCTTGTAGGGGTTGTAGGTGACCCAGGTGTTGTCTTGACGTGCCACATAGAGATCGCCGGTGGATTCCTGCGGGAACAAGGCATTCAGTTCCTGGGTCTTGGCGGCGATGGAGGGCCAGCGGGTGGCGTACGCGCTGCGCTTGACCTGTACGGGGAAGGACTTTGAAAGGTCATCGCTCAACTGCCATACGGTCGGGATGGCGGGGTAGCGCCCGGTCTTCTTGTACCAGCTGTGCTGGTTGAGATAGGTGCCGTCGTCGTCCATCAGATACAGGCCGGAGAACAGCGTTTCCGGCGATGCATACAGACTCTGATCGTTGCCGCTGGTGGTGTCGTCGACCACTACCAGCTTGGTGCGGTCGATCACCTGCTGGCGATCGAGGATGTGCAAGGTGCCGTCGAGAATCTTGCGGTAGACATCCATATGGATGTTCTTGAACTGCGGGAAGAACTGCCAGCGCCGCGTGTTGTAGCCGTCGGCGGTGGTCCCGTTTGGCAGGCTTTGAACGGTATCGGTCCAGATCAGTTCCGGGCCATCGAAATAGGTTTCGCCGGTCAGCGTCAGGTGCTCGATCAGATGCGGGGCGCCCGCGGCCAGAGGATAGGCGCTGCCATCGGCGGCGTACCAGCCGCTGCTGTCAGGACGGATGCCGTAATGGCCCGCAAATCCCGACAGAAACATGCCCAGGCTGACGCTTTCGATGTCGTGGTAGCCGTAGTTCATCGTGAACTTTTCTTGGATGATGAAATTCTTGGCATAGCTGCCCAGGGCGGTGCGTAAGGCCTCGTTGCGCTTGACCATTGCCAGCGGGTTGATGTTTGCGCCCCAGAAGCCGCCGGTGAAGCTCACCGCCAGATAGCCGCCGTACTTGTTGGTCAGCTTGAGCAGGTTGGCCCAGTGCTCCCAGCGCTGCGCTGCCGAGACCGAGCAGGCTTCGTCGAATCCCCAGAACTGCTCGGCGTAGTTGAAACCGAGGAAGTTCGGGTAGTCGCGGAAGAACTCACCGTAGACCGTCGATTCCAGATCGGTGCCGTTGGGATAGTCGGGGAAGTGGCTGAAGCCGCCGCTGGACGGTTGCACCATCGCCCAGACACCGTTGGCCGCAGCTGTCTTGATCCACGAGCGTGCCGTCTCGATCCCGTTCGCCACCTGGTTCCAGTTGCACTGATTGTCGGTGGCGCCTTTGTGACTGATCGAGAGCGAGATCAGCAGAACCGTGTAGGGGCGCAGGTCTGCAGGAATCAGGTCGATGATCTTCTGCGGATCGGCGGCGTTCCAGGTGTCGGCATGGATCACGAACATCGGCTTATCGGGCGCGAGGCTGCGCCGGAATGCCGGGTCGGTGCTGGCGCTCGCCGTTGCCGTGGACGCCTGCGTAGAGGTTGGCGCCATGGCGCGCGGGGCGCTCACGGTGACCGTCGCCGCCGGCGATGGGGTCGCAGCGGTGCCGGCATCGGCGGCGTCGCCGCCACAGGAGCTGAGCAGGCAGGGAAGTAGGACGCAGGGCAGCAGGAATGGCGTGCGCGATCGACGCAGGATCATCGGTAGTTCCGTTGAGCTTGGGGGGCAGGGCCAGGCATACCGCGTCACTGCCATTGCGTGAGGCGGTAATGCGCCAGTCGACGATGCAGACGCATCTCGGTAAGCCGCGCCGCCAGGAGCGTCCTCGCATGACAACAGGCAATGGTCGTGGTACGCCCGGTGGTGCGGCGATAGTAGGCAAGCGCAGATAGCGCGCTAGCGCGTGCAGCCGATCAGCACGCTTTATGCGATGCGCTTTCGTTTTTCGAGCACCCAAAACAGCGCTGGGTCACGTGGCGTCGCGATGGCGCAGCCGGTGGTGTGACGTTGGCAGCAGAGCGTGCGCAGCGTGGCGAAAGCAGACATGCGCTCGTTGCAGCGTCACATCGTTCGGCGCGATGCGCAGCGACGCGGCCAACCGCTTGTCGCGATCGTCATTGGGCGCGGGACATGCACGCGCATTCCTGGAAAAAACCTGGGCGCCTGCGTGGGTGCGGTGTCGAGGGCATGCGCGCGTGGCGCACGCCAATGGCAGTGAACCGTGGTCTCAGTCGTCCGCGCGCAGCCGCGGCATCGACACCGCCGCACCTTCCACCTCGGTGGAGCGCGCCGCATAACGGGTGGCAAAGCGCACGTGGGTTGCGAAGCTCGCAGCCGGCACCTGCGCCAGCGAGGCAACCAGCGCACCGTTGAAGGCATCGCCCGCGCCGGTGGTGTCGATGGTCTGCGCGCTTTCCGCGCCCACGCGGTAATGCGCCTGGCTATCGCCGCGCAGCTGTTCTTCGGCGTGCGAAATGAAGGCGCCCACCGCGCCCAGGGTCACCACTACGGTACCGCCCGGCAGCAGCTTGCGGCACAACGAATGCAACGTATTGCCGTCCAGCGCGGCGACGTCGTCGGCATTGATGCGCTCGCCGACATGGCGACCGAGCAGTGCGGCGAATTCGGTTTCGTTGGGCGTCAGTACATCCGAGAGCTTGAGCAGGCCAATCGAGGTCGGTGCATTGGCCGGTGCGGCATTGAGCACGGTCAGCACGCCACATTCGTGCGCCAGCGCCAGTGCGGACTCGATCGTCTCGGCCGGGGATTCCAGCTGCGCCAGCAACACCTTTGCCGCAGCCACCAGCGGGCGTTGGTTCTCGATGAAGGCGGGGCTCAACACGGCGTTGGCGCCGGCGCCGATCACGATGGTGTTGCGGCCGTGCCCGTCGACATAGATGCCGCCGGTGCCGGTCGGTTCATTGCTGGGCTCGGCGATCAGCGAAAAGCCGTCCTGCGCGGCCAGCGAGCGTGCCAGCGCACCACCGGCGTCGTCGCCCAGCGCGCACAAGAAATGCGTCTTGGCGCCAGCGCGTGCGGCCGCAACCGCCTGATTGAAGCCCTTGCCGCCCGGGCCGGTGCTGTAGCGCCCGGCGATGGTCGCGCCCGGCACCGGCAAGGCATCGCAGCGCCACACGTGATCGACATTGAAGGACCCGACAACGACGACCGAACTCATAAATACCTTGCCTTGAATGACTGACTTGAAAGACTGGATGAAACGCGGCGCGCAGTGATTAGACCGTCACGCCGATGAACCCGCACCGCCTCAACCGAAATGCGACAGCACCCCGGCAATGGTAGCGGTCATGAAGGTAGCGATCGAACCGCCGAGCACCGCACGCAGGCCGAACTTGGCCAGATCGTGACGACGTTCCGGCGCCAGCCCGCCGATCCCGCCGATCTGGATCGCGATCGAGCTGAAATTGGCGAAGCCGCACAGCGCGTAGGTGGCGATCAGGCGACCTTCTGCGCTCAGGCCTACGCCCGGCACTTCGCCCTTGACGATGCGCGACAACTCGCTGTAAGCGACGAACTCGTTGATCACCACCTTCTGGCCGATCAACGACCCGACCGTGGTCGCATCCACCCACGGGGTACCGATCACCCAGGCGATCGGCGCCAGCACGTAGCCGAAGATCGTCGACAGGTTGGTCGGGCGGCCCAGCAGCGCGGCGGCGCCGGTGACCTCGCCCAGCCAGGTCAGCGGTGCGTTGATCAGCGCGATCAGCGCGATGAAGGCCAGCAGCATCGCGCCGATATTCAGCGCCAGGCGCAGGCCGTCGCCGGCACCGGCCGCGGCCGCATCGATGACATTGCTGGTGGTTTTTTCCACTTCCATCTTGACGGTGCCGCGGGTCAGCGGGGTGCCGGTTTCCGGCACCAGCAGCTTGGCGACCACCAGCGTGGCGGGCGCGGCCATGATGCTGGCGGCCAGCAAGTGCTTGGCATAGAACGCCTGTTGCGCCGGATCGCTGCCGCCGAGCATGCCGACATATGCAGCCAGCACGCCACCGGCGATATGCGCCATGCCGCCGATCATCATCGTCAGCAGCTCGGACTGGGTCATCTTGGGGATATACGGGCGCACGGTCAGCGGCGCTTCGGTCTGGCCGATGAAGACGCTGGCGCACACGCTGGTGGTTTCCGCACCGGAAACGCGCATCACCTTGGTGATCGCCCACGCCATCGCACGCACCACCATCTGCATCACGCCCAGGTGATAAAGCACGCCCATCAGCGCCGAGAAGAAGATGATGGTGGGCAGCACCTGGAACGCAAAGATGAAGCCGTAGCTGTCGATGTTCATCAGGTTGCCGAAAATGAAGGTGGACCCTTCATTGACGAAACTCAGCACCTTGACGAAGCCCTTGCCCAGCGCGTCGAACACGTCGCGCCCGCCCGGCACCAGCAACACCAGTGCGGCGAACGAGATCTGCAGGGCCAGACCGGTGGCGACCAGCTTCCAGTCGATCGCGCGGCGGTTGCTCGAAAACAGCCAGGTGATGCCGATGAGCACCGCCAGACCGAACAGGCCGAAACCGATCCTTCCCAAACCTTCGACCATTCCAATCCCCGGGCTGCTGACGGCAAAACGGGAAGCCTAGAGCAGGGGGTGACAGGGGGCAAGGCGAGGGGCATTCAGATGGCCTCGGTCGGCCCACAGACGAGAGGCGGCGGGCACGGGCAGGCCCGCGCTGGCGCGCTGTGGGACCGTGCTTGCGCAAAGTCGGGAGTCCGCATGGGCGAGGTGGGCGGTGTTCATCGCGTGGCGGCGCGGCTGGTGGCGGTCGTGACGCCCGCCCGGATGCGGTGTTCACCGTCATGTGTCAGCGTTCGGGGGAACTGCCGCGCAGCCTGGAGTGGCTGAAGCGCGTGATTGGATCTACTGCTGCGACTGCTACGGCTGTCGTTGCTGCTCCGCTTCATCGGGCGGGGTGTCTTTGGTGCAGATGGCCTGGGACGGTTGGCGTTTGTGCGCGAGTGCTGCTGACCGTTGCACGCATGTCCGCCGGCGTCATGCGCTGGTGTCTCCAGGCACGGTGCCGCATCCGGTGTCGGGGCACGCCGTCAATCCGTCCATGCGGCTATCTGGCGCATGCATGCCACCAATGGCCCCACCCTGGTTGCGACGCCACACGCCGGCGATTTTGCCTGTTGATCGGCAAGCAGTCGCTGCAGCAGGGTCTCGCGTCTGTCACGTGTGGATTGATGGTGACGCATCGCGCATGTAGGCGTGGAAACGCCCACGCAAGCCGAAGCATTCGGTGCAGATAACCACCAACGGCAGACCAACACCGACAAAAGCGCCGATCACGATGCATGCGCAGTGCAGGCGGTGCTGCGAACAGGCAGTCGAGCCGGGAACAGGTCGATGCACGGCGCTGCACACGCCGCGCGCTGTGCCTGCCCGACGCCACGGCCTACACTGCGCACGCCGGTCCAGGGCAGGTGCCCTGGAGGTTGCGGGAGTTCGCCATGCTTTACCGACGTCTGGGTTCCACCGGGCTGCAGCTATCGGCCTTGTCGTTCGGGGCCTGGGTCACCTTCGGCAAACAGATCGGGCGCAGCGAAGCGCGCAATCTAATTGCCGCCGCCTGGGACAACGGCATCAATTTTTTTGATAACGCCGAGGTCTACGCGCGCGGCCGCGCCGAGGAAGTGATGGGCGATGTGATCGCCGATCTGCGTTTGCCGCGCGATGGCTTCTGCGTGTCGAGCAAGGTGTTTTTCGGTGCGGTCGACAGCCCGCGGCCGACCCAGCGCGGGCTCTCGCGCAAGCATGTCACCGATGCCTGCCACGCCGCGCTCAAGCGCCTGCGCGTGGAGTACCTGGACCTCTATTACTGCCATCGGCCCGATCCGGACACCCCGATCCAGGAAACCGTACGCGCCATGGATGCGCTGATCCGCCAGGGCAAGGTGCTGTACTGGGGCACATCCGAATGGAGCGTCGCGCAGTTGCGCGAGGCCATCGCCATTGCCGAACGCGAACATCTGCATGCGCCGGCGATGGAACAGCCGCAATACAACCTGCTGCATCGCGAGCGGCTGGAGCGCGAATACGCGCCACTGTGCGAGAGCGGGCTGGGCACCACGATCTGGTCGCCGCTGGCCTCGGGCCTGCTGACCGGCAAGTACAACGCGGGCGTGGAGGCCGACAGCCGTCTGGGCCAGCCGGGTAACCAATGGTTGCAGGACGAAGTGCTGGGCGCGCCGGAAGCGCGCCGGCTGGAGCGCGCCCGCGCGTTCTGCGCGGTGGCGGCCGAGCTTGGCCAGTCGCCGGCGCAGTTGGCCATCGCCTGGTGCCTGCGCAACCGGCATGTGTCCAGCGTGATCCTGGGCGCGAGCCGGGTCACACAGTTGGAAGAGAATCTCGGTGCCCTGGACACCCTGGATCAGGTCGATGACGCCGGGTGGGCGCAGGTGGAGTCGAGCACGCGCTGAGCCATTGGGTCGATCGAGTGCTGCGGTCGATGCTTGTAGCAGTCACCGCAGCTGAGGGCAGCGACACACCATCCGTTCGATTGCTGTGGTCAATCGAAAATCAAGGGGCGATTTAAACATCCCACCTTTCAAATGAGAATGGCTCTTGATCATTAAATGAGAATGGTTATTATTTGTCTGGCCAACCGCCTGGAGAACCAGATCATGACCGCACACCCCGTGCTGCTTTGCTCCGAACCGGTCAATCTGCGCGACCGCGCCACGCCGCGCGCCGTGCCCGCCGAAGAGCTCATCAGCAGCCAAGCGCTGCTCAAGGGCCGGCGTGAAGTGCTGATCCAGCACGGCGATCGCGTCTATCGCCTGCGCCACACCAGCAACGACAAGCTGATCCTGACCAAGTAATTCCAGCCACTGGGCTGCGCACAGCCGCTGCCGCAACGATCGCCGTCCGCCGTCAGTGCCGATGACGCGATCCTGCTCTGCGCGCAACGCTCGATTGCCATCGCATCCCATCTTTGCGTACTCGCTCGACGCGTGTGCGCAAGATCGCAGCGGGCGCTGCCGCCGCCGCCCGCCACTCAACTCCATCTTCCCTGCCGCGTTTGGCTTATGCCGCCCGCGCCGCCGGGGGACGCGTAAAGGTTCCTGATGATCCGCCTGCATCCGCTGGTGGTCGCGCTGTCGCTGGCGCTGCCCGCTATTTCCTTGTGTGCCCGTGCTGCCGAACGCGATGCCGGAGCGGAGGGTGCGCGTGAGGTGCACGACTTCGACCGGCTCCAGGTCACCGCCACGCGCACCCAGCGCGCGCTGGTGGATGTGCCCAGCACGGTGGATGTGATCGACCGCGAACAGCTCGACAACCAACTGGTGCGCGAACTCAAGGATCTGTTCCGCTACACGCCGGGCGTGTCGGTCACCAGCACCAGCGGCCGCTTCACCGGTGCCAACGGCATCCGCATCCGCGGGCTGGATGGCAACCGCGTGGCGATGCTGGTGGATAACGTGCCGGTGTCGGACACCTTCAGCTTCGGCAGCTATCTCAACGCCAACCGTAACTTCGTCGACCTGGAAACGCTCAAGCGCGTGGAAGTGGTACGCGGGCCGGCCAGCTCGTTGTATGGCTCGGATGCATTGGGCGGCGTGGTCGCTTTCGTCACCAAGGATCCGTCGGACTATCTGAGCGCAGACAAGCACAGCTACGTCGGCCTGAAGTTCGGCTACGAAGGCGACTGGAACGGCCTGTTTGCCGGTGCCACCGGCGCGTTCGGTGGCGAACGCTGGAGCGGCTTGGTGGCGGTGAGTCATCGCCAGGGCCAGGAGGCGCAAAACCAGGGCGATGACCGCAGCCGCGATTTCACCCGCACTGCGGCCAATCCGCAGCGCATCGATGGGCGCAGTGTGCTCGCCAAACTGGTGTACGCCCCAAGCGCACAACAGCGCTTCAAACTCACGGTCGAAGGCAACGAAGACTACGGCAGCATCGATGCATTGACCGGCGTCGATACGCGGAGTCCGACGGCGTCGCTACGCATCCTGTCGCAGCAAGGACGCGATCATCAGACACGTGCGCGGGTCTCGCTGCGGCATGAAGTCGATGCGCTGGATTCCGTGTGGACCGACGATCTGCAGTGGCAGCTGTATCGCCAGGACAGCGAGAGCCTGCAACGCACCAACGAACTGCGCGGCAACACCACGCGCCGGCATAACGAACATAATTTCGATCAGCGTGTTTACGGCCTGCTGGTCAACGCGCATAAGTCCATCGAAACCGGCACCCTCAGCCACGAAATCACCTATGGGCTGGATTGCACCTGGACCGATACGCGCGCCAAGCGCGACGGCTATTCGGTCAATCTGGCCAATGGCGTGGTGAGCAATCGCGTCGGTCAGGACGTGTTTCCGGTGCGCGATTTCCCGATGAGCGAAACCACCAAGCTCGGGTTGTATGCGCAGGACGAGATCGGCCTGCTCGATGGCCAGCTGTCGCTGACGCCGGGCGTGCGCGTGGATTATTTCCGGCTGTCGCCGCAGGTGGACGACATCTTCCGCGAAGACAATCCCGGCGTTGCCGCCGAGACCATCGACGAGACCCAGGTGTCTCCCAAGTTCGGTGCGGTGTGGCGGTTTTCGGACGCCTGGTCGGCGTATGCCAATTACGCGCATGGCTTCCGCGCGCCGCCGTACAACGACGTCAATATCGGTTTCACCAATCTGCAGGCGCGCTACACCGCCATCGCCAATCCGGATCTGAAATCGGAGACCAGCCGCGGTGGCGAACTGGGCCTGCGTTTCAACGATGCGGTCGGCTATTTCGGGCTCGCCGTGTACTACACCGACTATCGCAACTTCATCGAATCGTATGCGCCGGCTGGCGTGAATGCCGACGGGCTGGCGCTGTTCCAGTCGCGCAACGTGGACGATGTGGTGATCAAGGGCGCAGAGGCGCGCGCGGGCATCGATCTGGGCATGCTGGCGGGTTGGCAAGGCTGGTCGTTGAACAGTGCCGTTGCCTATGCGGAAGGCGACAACCTCACCGACGGCACGCCGCTCAGTTCGGTCGACCCGTTGCGCGGCACGCTTGGCATGGCCTTCGACAGTGATCGCTGGGGCGCAGAAGTGATCGGTACCTTTGTGGCCCGCAAACATCGCCCGCAGCTGGACAGCTATTACGTGCCGGCCGGCTACGCCACGCTGGATCTGATGGGGCATTGGGAATTCGCGCCCGGCGCCAAGCTCACCGCAGGCGTGTTTAACCTGGCCGATCGCCGTTACGTGGACTGGAACGCGCTGCCCAACGGCACGCTGGCCAGCAGCACGGTGCTGGACCGCTTCACTGGCGCCGGGCGCACTGCTTCGGTCAGCCTGGCCGTGAACTGGTAGCGGCCATGCCCAACCTCCGCGCCATCCCGTTGCCCCTGCATGCACGCGCTACCCGCGCGGCACTGCCACGACCACAGCAGTTGGCGGCGCTAGGGACGGTGCTTTGCCTGTATCGGCCTGCGTTGGGCAACGAACTGGATGGTTGGCAGCACGCAGTCGCTGCAGCCGCGTCCCGTCGGGTGGACAGCGACGGCGTGCACGAGGGCATCTGGTTCTTCGATGCGGCAGGACAGTGCTGCTGGCGGCTTTGCCTGTTGCCCGACAGCGATTTCCTGAGCTGGGACCGCCTGGTCTCTCGGCTGCCGCCACTGCCGATGGACACGCACGAACTGGGCGTCGGCGAACGGCTATGGCGCCGCCTGGCCGGACGCATGCGCGGCGATGCATGGCGCTTGAGCGCGCTGCGCTTGCAGCCTGCGGCCAGCCACGGTCACCCACGGTCACCCCATCACCGCCAGCCTGGCCACCGTCTCTGCGCTGGGCGCTGAGGTTGCTGCACGGTTGGCGCGCGACGAGGGCATCGACGGCCGCGTGGTCGTGGACGATTGTTGCTGCGCGCGCGCTGCAGCGCTGCGTACTGCCGCGGTGAATGCCCGCGGTGCCGACCCCGTGTCATGACGATGTCGCTGCTGCGCGCGCGTCCCTGATGTTCCCCAATGACTACCGAGAGTGCCGATGAGGCGATTGTTCTCCCGCTGTGTCGCCGCCACACTGAGCCTGTTGCCGTTGATTGCCGCCGCCGATGCTCAGCGCGATCGGCAGAGCATCCTGGCGATGCAGGGCGAGTACGCGGTGGATTTCGCGTTCGACGAAACCGTGCTGCTCAAGCCCGGCTACGAACGCGCTTCGGCGATGCGCAGCGGCGCCAGCGAAGTGGTCATCGTGGTGGAGGATTCGCCGCGCAGGCTGGTGCTGCAGCACGTGCTGGTCGACGAAAAGACCGGGCACGTGACCAAGCATTGGCGGCAGGACTGGACCTTCGAAGCACCGCAACGGTTTGAATTCACCGCCGAGCAGACCTGGACGGTGCATGCGCTGGCGCCGGCCATCACCAGCGGCACCTGGACGCAATGTGTGTACGAAGTCAGCGACGCGCCGCGTTATTGCGGCACCGGCCGCTGGGACTACGCCGATGGCCACCCCACCTGGACCAGCGATCCCAGCTGGCGCCCGTTGCCGCGGCGCGAGTACACCAGGCGCAGCGACTACAACGCGCTATCGGTGATCAACCGGCACACGCTGACGCCGAACGGCTGGACCCACGAACAATTCAACACCAAGGTGCTGCGCAAGCCCGACGGCACCCAGGAAGCGATTGCACGCGAGTTCGGCTTCAACGATTACCGCAAGACCACCGAGGTGGACTTCGCCCCGGCCTATGCGTACTGGAAAGGCACACAGGGGTATTGGGCCAAGGTGCGCGCGCGCTGGGCCGCATTCCTGCAAACGCCACCGGGTCTGCATCTGAAAACCAAGCCGGACGGCATGGCGATGATCGTACCGATGTTCGAGCAGGCCGAGTCAGCGCAGAAGGGCAAGCCGGTCAAGGACGCGCAAATCGATGCGGTGTTCGCACGGTGGGTCGAACCGGCGAACTAGGCACCCTGACGCCGTAGGAGCGCATCCGGGCGCGATATGGCATTCCCGGTAAGGCCCACGCACCGCAGGGGGCTCTTGCGAGGCCGACCCCGGGTGCGCGCCTACGAGCGAGAGGGCGCTTTGCCTCTATTCCTTGAACATCAGGAACGCGGCCACCAGGATCAGGCCGAACGCGGCCCAATGGTTCCACTTCAGCGACTGCCCCAGGTAGAAGGTGGAGAAACCGGCAAAGACCAGCAGCGTGATCACTTCCTGCATGCCCTTGAGCTGCGGCGCCGAATACACCGCGCTGCCCAGACGGTTGCCAGGCACCTGCAGGCAGTATTCGAAGAACGCGATGCCCCAGCTGACCAGGATGGCGATCATCAGCGGCGTGGTCTTGTACTTCAGGTGCCCGTACCAGGCGAAGGTCATGAACACGTTGCTGGCGATCAGCAGCAGAACCGGGTACAGGTAGGCGGTGAAGGGGGCAGTGGGCATGGCGGCGAGCGGCAGAGAATGGGGGCCGAAGCATAAGCCAACTTCGTTAAGCGCACGCGACCGTGCCGCCGGGGCCGCGCTAGCGCTGCATGCCCCAGCGACGCACCGTGAGCCGCTCGATCGCCTGGAACACCACGCCCTCCACCAGCAGCCCCAGCACGATCACCATTGCCAGCCCCGCGAAGACCTTGTCGGTGTAAAGCTCATTGCGGTTCTGGAAGATGTACCAGCCCAGGCCGCCCTGGCCGGAGGTGGCGCCGAACACCAGTTCGGCGGCGATCAGGGTGCGCCAGGCGAATGCCCAGCCGATCTTCAGCCCGGACAGGATCGCCGGCAGCGCCGCCGGAACCAGCAGTTGCACCACATAGCGCGGGCCGCGCAGGCCGTAGTTGCGCCCGGCCATGCGCAGCGTGTCCGGTACCGCCTGGAAGCCGGCGTAGGTGGTCAGCGCCAGCGGCCACAGGACCGAGTGCACCAGCACGAACACCAGGCTGCCGGTGCCCAGCCCGAACCACAGCAAGGCCAGCGGCAACAGCGCAATGGCCGGCAGCGGGTTGAACATGGCGGTCAGCGTGCCGAGCACATCGCGGCCACAGCGCGTGGAAGCGGCCAGCGCGGTCAGCACGAACGCCAGCAGCACGCCCAGCGCATAACCTTGCGCCAGCACGCGCAACGACGCACCGACCCGGCGCAGCAGTTCGCCCGACAGCAGCCCGTCGTAGAACGCGCGCGCGGTCTGCACTGCGCCGGGCAGCATCAGATCGTCGCCGACCAGCCGCGCGGCGATTTCCCATGCCGCGACCAAGACCACCAGCACCAATGCCTTGCGCAGCCAGGGCGGTGCGTGCCAACGCGTGGGCGTGGTCGCGGCGCCCAGGGCAGGGTCCAGCGGGGTCAGTGCCACTTCGTACTCGGGCCGCACCGGTGGAATCGGCGGCACTGCGCTTGCGGTACTGCGGCTCATGTCAGCGCCTCGCGTTGGCGCAGGGACGGGCGACGCAGCGGTGCCACCTTGTCGTCGTCCAGCGTGTCATCGGGCAGATCGAACAGCAGCCGGTGAATGCGTTGCGCGGTCTGCTGGAAGGCCACGCTGCCGGCACTGTGCGGGCCGAAGGCATGCGCGTTGAGTTCGGCGCGCACCTGGCCCGGGTGCGGCGACAACAGCAACACGCGATTGCCGACCACCAATGCTTCTTCGATGGAATGGGTGACGAACAACAGCGTGAAGTGCAATTGTTCCCACAATTCCAGCACCTGCTCCTGCATGCGCGAACGCGTCAGCGCATCCAGTGCCGCGAACGGTTCATCCATCAGCAGGACACGCGGGCGCATCGCCAGGGCGCGTGCGATGGCCACACGCTGCTTCATGCCGCCGGACAAGGTGTGCGGGTAAGCATCTGCAAATCCGCTCAGCCCGACCTGGGCCAGACTGTCGTCTGCCCGCTCGCGCGCCTCGGCACGGCCGAGTTTGCGCGCCGCACGCAGCCCGAACACCACGTTCTCGCGCACGGTTTTCCATGGTGCCAACTGGTCGAATTCCTGGAACACCACCACCCGGTCCGGCCCGGGACCGGTGACCGCATGACCCTGCAGGCGGATCTGTCCTTCGCGCGGCGCAACGAAACCGGCCACCGCCTTGAGCAATGTGGATTTACCGCAGCCTGAGGGCCCCAGCAGCACGAAGCGGTCGGCTTCGTGCACATCGAAGCGCACGCGATGGGTCGCGCGCACCACGCGCTGGGCCGAGGCATATTCCAGGCTGACATGATCGACCTGCAGCAGGGGCGTGCTCATCGCTCAGCTCCCGCCCGCAATCAGCGGGTCGTCGAAAAAGTAATCGCCCGCCTTGCCCGGCGCCTGCTTGATCGCCCCGCTGTGCTGCATGAACTTGCCCAGCCCCAGCGTGTTCTGCGGTGCCACGGTGAACTGCACTTTCGGGTCCTTGAGGATCTGCAGCACCAGCGCGCGGTCGATGCCCGAGCCATTACGACGCAGGAAGATATCGGCCGCCTGCTCCGGATGGGCCGTGACGAACTTCGCCGCCTGGTCCAGTGCGGCGACAAACGCGCGGTAGGTCTTGGGATTGTCCTTGCGGAATTTTTCGGTGGCGTACAACACCGTTGCCGACGACGGGCCGCCTTCGATCTCGTAGGAACTGGTGACGATATGCGCGGCCGGGTTGCGCGCCAGTTCCTGCTCCTGAAACGGCGGGCTGGCAAAATGCGCGGTGATTTCGGTACGCCCACGGATGATCGCCGCGGCGGCATCCGGATGCGGCAAGGCGACCTGTAGCGCGTCGAGCTGATGGGTGCCCTTGTCGCCCCAGCGTTGTTGCGAGGCATGCTGCAGAAACCGCGACTGCACCGAGACACCTGTTGCCGGCACCGCAATGCGGTCCTTTGGCGTGAAATCGCCGATGGACTTGATGCGCGGAGTGTTGCTGATCAGGTAGTACGGGAAATTGCCCAGCGATGCGACGCCGCGGACATTCTGGCGGCCGCGCGTGCGGTCCCAGATGGTGAACAGCGGCCCGACACCGGCACCGGCGATATCGATCGAACCGGTCAACAACGCATCGTTGACTGCCGCCCCACCGGAGAGCTGCAGGAATTGCACGTCGATGTCCACACCGGCGGCCTTGCCCTGCTGTTCGATCAACTTCTGGTCCTGCGCCACGTCCAGCAGCAGGTAAACGATGCCGAATTGCTTGGCGATCCGCAGCTTGCCTTCGGCCTGCGCATGCGCGCTGTGCAACAGCGGCAGCGCGGCCAACACCAGCAGCGCGATGCGCCGCGAAAAACGCCGGCGCGGCGCAGGAGCGTGGGAAGTGACGGTCAAACGCATGCGGCGCTCCAGTCGGGAAGGGGAGGGAACAGGTGCAGGCTCAGAACGGTGCATCGCCTTCGATGGTGGTGCGGTTGAGCCGACGGCGCAGATGATCCGGCGTGCCTGCAGCCAGATGCATCACCGAACGGTTGTCCCAGAACACCATGTCGTGCGGCTGCCAGCGATGCCGATACACCAGCCCAGCATGCGTGGAGTGTTCGAACAACCTCTGCAACAGCGCGCGGCTTTCGTCCTCGGGCAAGCCGACGATGCGCGTGGTGAAATGCTCGCTGACGAACAGCGCCTTGCGGCCCGTCTCCGGATGCGTGCGCACCACCGGGTGCTGCACCGGTGTCACTTCGGCAATCTGCTCCGGCGTCAGTGCCGGCCGCCACGGATTGCGGGCGCGCAACTCCTCGTACTTGGCCAGATAACTGTGTTCGGCACGCAGGTCCTGCACGGCGCGTTTGAGCGATTCGGGCAGCGTTTGCCATGCCAGGTGCTGGTTGGCAAAGAGGGTGTCGCCGCCTTCGCCGGGCAGCTCCTGCGCATGCAGCAGCGACCCCAGGCTCGGTGTTTGCTTGTACGACAGATCCGAGTGCCAGTAATGCCCGGCATCGCCCAGGCCGATCGGCTCGCCGTTCTCCTTGATGTTGGACACCACCAGCACTTCCGGGTGCCCGCGCAGTTGAAAGTTGCGCAGCACGTGAATCTGCAGCGGCCCGAAGCGACGGCTGAATTCCACCTGCTGGGCCGGTGTGATGCGTTGATCGCGAAACACCAGCACGTGGTAATCCAGGTGCGCGCGATGGATACGCGCGAAGGTGGCGGCGTCCAGCGGTTGCGCAAGGTCCAGCCCGATCACTTCGGCGCCCAGCGGAGCGTCGAATGGCACGATCCTGACGCTGGAGCTCTGCACGGGGGAAGACGCATCGCGCGGCGTGTGCACACGCGCTGCGGAAGTGATGCTGGCCATGACGTGGCACCTCGACGGCAACGAAAGGCCGCCTGGGCCGGCGGCCGGACATACCACTCTAGGCAGTCGTGCCACCGCTGCGAACGTACGATTTGCAAGGTGCTTATGCGCTGCAGACATATGCAGCACTCACAGAAGAGCAAGGCCCCTCACGCTGCGCGCCACAGCGTCCGTGAGCTGGCCTGCAGCACAGCCACCGGGCCGCGCGTCGCATGCCGTTGCCCGCATGCGACGCGTTTTACCCGCGCTTATTCGCTCCGCAATGCCAATGCCGGCGGCGTGGACAGGATGCGCCGCGTGCCCGACCAACCCGCCAACAGACTCAAGGCCAGCCCGAATGCGCCGCCGAGCAGCAGGCGCGGCCAATCCGGTGTCAACGCCATCTCGAACGCCTGCTTCCCCACGACCGCGCCGATCACGGCCGCAGCGGTCACCGCCAGCGTCGCCGCCAGCAAGCCAAGCGCGCCGAATTCCACCAGCACCGCACCGCGTAGCTGGCCACGGCGTGCGCCCAGGGTGCGCAACACTGCGCTGTCGTAACGGCGTTCGCCCGCGGTGGCCTGCAATGCGGCCAGCAACACCAGCACGCCGGCCAGCAGGCTGAAGCCCATCACCAGTTGCACCGCCTGTGCCACCTGGTCGATGACCTCGCGCACGCGGCCCAGGATGGCATCGATATCCAGCAACGAAATGTTCGGATAGTCGCGACTCAGCGCCGCCAGCTTGGACGCATTGCCCGGCGGCAGGTGGAAGGCGGAAATCAGGTTGTACGGCGCATCGCCGACCGATCCTTGATTGAGCAGCAGGAAGAAGTTGACCCGGAACGAATCCCAATCGGCCTTGCGGATGCTGGTCACGGTGAACGTGCGTTGCTGTTCGCCCAGCAGCAGGGTGATGCGATCGCCCAGTTTGAGCTGGTAGCGCTGCGCCCAGCCTTCTTCCACCGAGGCTTCCGCCGCGGTGCTGTCGGCCGCCCAGAACTTGCCCTGCAGCAGCGTATTTGCCGGCGGGAACGCGTGACGCCAGGAAAAATTCACCGGGCGGTTGTCGCCGTCGCCATCGTCGGCCGGGTCGCGGTCGCCACGCACCGGCGGTTTTTCGTTGATGGCCACCAGGCGCCCGGTGGAAAACGGCTCCACGGCCGCATCATTCACCCCCAGGCCGCGCAGCGTCTGCAGCACCGGCTGGGTTTGTTCGGGCTGGATGTTCATCAGGAAGTAGTTGGGCGTATCGGCCGGCAGGCGGTCGCGCCATTGACCGAGCAGGCCCGGGCCGACCACCGCCAGCAGCAACAGCGCGCACAACGACAGCGACAGCCCGACCAGTTGCACCACGCTCAAGCCGCGGCGCCGTGTCAGCGAGGCCAGGCCAAGTTTCCAGGCACCGCGCAGACGGTGCTGGATCGGTCGCAGCAACGCGAGCAGGCCCAGCCCCAGCAACATCGCCACCAGTGCCAGCGCGGCCAGGCCGCCCAGCACCCAGCCGGCCAATACCAGGTTGCCGGTGGCATAGACGGTGAGCGCCAGCGTGGCGGCCAGGGCGGCGCCATACACCAGCAACGAACTCGGTGGCACTGCAGCAAAGCTGCGGTTGAGCACGCGCATCGGTGGCACGTTGCGCAGCCGCAGCAGCGGCGGCAGGCCGAAGCCCAGCAACAGCACCAGGCCGATGCCCGCACCGGCCAGGGCAGGGGTGGCCTGCGGCAGCGGCAACCGGTTCGGGATCAGGCTGCCCAGCGCCTGCACCAGGCCTTCCTGCGCAAGCATGCCAAGCCCGATACCGACCAGGCAGGCCGGAATCGCCGTCAGCAGCAACTGCAGCGACAGCATTGCCAGGATGTCGCGCTGGCGTGCGCCCAGGCAGCGCAAGACCGCCACGGTGTCGATGCGTCGCATCGCAAACCGGTTCGCTGCCAGGGCCGTGGCCACGCCGGACAACAGCACCGCCAGCAACGCCGACAAGGCCAGGAAGCGGCCGGCGCGATCAAACGCCGCACGCATGCCGCGTTGGGTGTCTTCAATACCCACCAGGCGATACTCGCTGGCGCGTGGCTTGAGCCAGGCGCGCAAATCGGCGATGGCATCCGGTGCGCCGGCGAACATCAACCGATAGGAGGCGCGGCTGCCTGGGCCGAGCAGGCCGGCGCCGTCGATATCGGCGCGATTGACCAGCAGCGGCGGCGAGAGCTGCATCAGCTCCCCGGAGGCATCGGGCTCGGCGCGCAACACGCCGGTGATGGTCAGATGGCCGGCACCGAATTCCAGTTGCTCGCCCACGTGCAGGCCCAGCGCTTCGAGCAGGCGCGGATCGGCATAGGCCTGGCCCGGCGGCGGTGCGCTGGCGGCGCTGCCTTCCGTCCCGGTGCCGTCCTTGGACACCAGCAACTGCCCGCGCAGCGGGTAGCCGGGGCCAACGCCGCGGATATTGGCCATCTGGCTGGCATCGCCATGGAACAGCACGCTGGGAAAGCTGACCATGCGCGTGCTCTGCAGGCCGCGTCGCTGGGCTTCTGCGGCGAAGTCGGCCGGGATCTCCTGCCGCCCGGTCACGCCCAGATCGCCGCCGAGCACTTCGGCCGCGCTGGAGGTCAGCGCGAGCGTCACCCGGTCGACCAGGGTGCCCACCGCGGTCATCACCGCCACGCCCAGCACCAGCGCGGCGAACACCGTCAGCAGATCGCCGGCCAGGAATTCGCGGCGCACGGCGCGCGCGGCTTGGCGCACGACGTTCATGCCGCCGGACCGGTCTGTGCGTGCAGGCGGCCGCTGTCGATGCGGTAGATGTGCCTGCAGCGCTGCGCCAGGCTCATGTCGTGTGTGACCAGCACCAGGGTGGTGTCGCTGGTGGCATTGAGCGCGAACAACAGGTCGCTGATCTGCGCGCCGGTGGCCTGGTCGAGGCTGCCGGTGGGCTCATCGGCGAACAGGATGCGCGGGCGGGCCACGAAGGCGCGCGCCAACGCCACGCGTTGCTGCTCGCCACCGGACAGCTGGCGCGGGTAATGCCGCGCACGTGCACTCAGGCCCACGGCCTCCAGCACTTCGCGCACCCGCGCCGGATCCTCGCGCCCGGCCAGTTCCAGCGGCAGTGCGATGTTTTCTTCGGCAGTCAGCGCCGGCAGCAGGTGGAAACTCTGGAACACGAAGCCGACGTCGCGGGCGCGCAGCGCAGCGCGCGCTTCTTCGTCGAGCTGGCCCAGGTCCTGGCCCGCCAGCGCGATGCTGCCGCGGCTGGGCAGGTCCAGCCCGGCCAGCAGGCCGAGCAGGGTGGTCTTGCCGGAACCGGACGCGCCGACGATGGCGATGCTGTCGCCTTCACTGACCGTCAAGCTCACGTTGTCGAGGATGTGGAGCGTTCCCTCCGGGCCACTGACGGACTTGCCGACCTCGCGAACGTCGATGGCGGTGCGGGTGCTGGAGCGGGGGGCCAGACTGTCGATGAGGAATCTCCGAATGCGTGAAAGAACACTGCGATATGGCGTGCTGGCCCTGTGGCTGCTGACACTCTCCCTGCTTGCGCCGGGGATTGCCTCTGCCAGAAGTCCGGTCGCCACTGCGCCGGTCCTGGTGGTGGGCGACAGCCTGAGCGCTGCGCACAACATCCCGGTGCAGTCCGGCTGGGTGACCTTGCTGGACCAGCGCCTGAAGCGTGACATGGCGACGCCACCGGCAGTCGTCAATGCCAGCATCAGCGGCGAAACCACCTCCGGCGCGCTGACCCGGCTGCCGGGCCTGCTGGAAAAACACCGCCCCGGCGTGGTGGTCATCGAGCTCGGCGGCAACGACGCGCTGCGCGGGCTGACCCCGGCCCAGCTCAAGGGCAACCTGGAAAAGATGATCCAGCTCAGCCAGCACGCCGGCGCCAAGGTGCTGCTGCTCGGGATCGACGTGCCGCCCAATTACGGCCCAGCCTACCGCGAGCGGCTCAAGGCGACCTATGCGGACCTCTCCACACAGTACAAGACCGCGCTGGTGCCGTTCTTCCTGGAAAAGGTCGCGCTGCAGCCCGGCCTGATGCAGGCGGACGGTCTGCACCCCACCGCCGCCGCGCAACCGAAGGTGCTGGAGACGGTATGGCCGGCATTGCGCCCGCTGCTCGGCCGCTAAATGCCGCGGAACACGAAACGTTATCCGGTCTTCACGCTCTTTCCACCGTCGATCCGGCATGTTTCACAAAGCTGAAGACCGAGGAAAGTCCATGCGTCAGACCAAGGAAACGTCCGGCCTCGTGCTGGTCGTCGAAGACAACCGCAATATCTCCGAAATGATCGGCGAGTACCTGGAAGGCCGTGGCTTCGAGGTCGACTACGCGCAGGACGGCCTGGACGGCTACCGTCTTGCCGCGGAGAACAGCTACGACGTGGTCGTGCTGGATCTCATGCTGCCACGCCTGGACGGCATCGAAGTGTGTCGCCGCCTGCGTAACGACGCACGCAAGTCCACACCGGTGTTGATGCTGACCGCCCGCGACACGCTGGACGACAAGCTCACCGGCCTGGGCTTTGGCGCCGATGACTACCTGACCAAGCCGTTTGCGATTCAGGAACTGGAGGCGCGCCTGCGTGCCCTGATCCGCCGCGAGCGTCGCCAGGTGGGCTCGGAAGTGCTCAAGGTCGCCGACCTGGTGCTGGACCCGGTGAGCATGCGCGCCACCCGTGCCGGCACCGAGCTGCAGCTCTCGCCGATCGGCCTGCGCCTTTTGACCATCCTGATGCGCGAATCGCCGCGTGTGGTCACCCGCCAGGAAATCGAGCGCGAAATCTGGGGCAACGGTTTGCCCGATTCGGACACCCTGCGCAGCCATCTGTACAACCTGCGCAAGATCATCGACAAGCCGTTCGACCGTCCGCTGCTGCACACCGTGCAGAGCGCCGGCTATCGCATCGCCGACATCGCCCAACCGATGGCGTGATGTCACGCGCCGGCCGCCGTTCTGGCGGCCGGCCGCTGTATAGGCGCTCATGCGCCGATCGATCTCCTGTGCTGCCGGCTGGTTGCACGAAGGACTCACGGAAGCGTTGCCTATACTCCGGCGCTCTTCCCTGGATGCAGTAATGCCACACGGGCTTCCGAGAAAAATACGTCTCGCCTTCCTGCTGCAGGTCGCGCTGGCGAGCCTGGCGCTGGTGCTGGCCGGGTACCTGGTGTCGTTCGTCATCAAATACAGCCTGGTGCGCACCGTGCTCGCCGACGAGGCCGTGCATTTCTGGCAGATGCAAAAGAGCGTGCCGGACAACCGGCCGCCCAATACACGCAACATCCAAGGGTATTTTTCGCCCGCCGGTACCGCCGCCGAGGCTGCACCGGCCGCACTGCGCAACCTGTCTCCGGGTTTCAGCGAAGTGGCTGCCGCCGATGCGCTGGTGTATGTCGATCAACGCCCGGAGGGGCGGCTGTATCTGGTGTTTCCGCGCTCGCGTGCGGCGCATCTGACCTTGTGGTTCGGTGTGGTGCCGGCAATCGTGGTGTTGGTGGCGATCTATGGCGTGTCCTGGTTCACCTATCGGGTTTCCAAGCGGCTGGTCTCGCCGATCAGCTGGCTGGCCCGGCGCGTCTCGCATTGGGACCCGCGCAACCCGGATGTGGACGAACTGGCTCCGGAGCGGCTGCCTGCCGAATTGCAGGGCGAAACGCGCCAACTGGCCGCCGCGCTGCATGCGCTGGGGCTGCGCGTCAGCGAGCATGTCGCGCGCGAACGCAATTTCACCCGCGATGCCAGCCATGAATTGCGCACTCCGCTGACGGTGATCCGCGTGGCCAGCGACATGGCCTTGGCCGACGACGAGTTGTCCGCGCGCACGCAGCGCAGCCTGCGTCGCATCCAGCGCGCCGGCCACGATATGGAGGCGGTGATCGATGCCTTCCTGATTTTGGCGCGCGAAGCCGAGATCGACCCGCAAAGCGAAAATTTCGATGTGGCCGAGCTTGCCAGCGAAGAGCTGGAAAGTGCGCGCGAATTGCTTGGCGACAAACCGGTGTCGTTGCGCATGGTCGGCGACCGCAGCCTGCAGATGTTCGCCCCGCCCAGGGTCATGCGGGTGGTGCTCAGCAACCTGTTGCGTAACGCCTGCGCTTACACCGATACCGGCAGCATCGAGGTGGAGGTGACCCACGACCGCATCGTGGTCCGCGATACCGGCATTGGCATGAGCGAAGAGGCGCGTGCCCGCGCGTTCGAACCGTTCTTCCGCGCCGACCCCACCCGCCCGCAAGGCACTGGGCTCGGCCTGTCGATCGTCCGTCGGCTATGCGATCGCTTCGGCTGGCGTATCGAACTGCAGAGCCAAGCCGGCGTCGGCACGTCCGTAGCGGTGGTCGTCGCCTGAGGCGTCACTTCGTGGTCCTGGCGCCTGCTGATGACGCCTTGCTGCCGCTCAACAGTCAGGCGGCACGGCAGGAAGACGACGAACGCTGCTGCACGCGCTCGGCTAACCGCTTCGATCACCCTACTTACCGCTCGGCAGCCGGAAGGCTCAACGTAGTGCCAACAGTGCACCGGCGCGTGGACGTTTGCAGTGCCTTTAGCGACGTTGCAGGTGCTTGGCATTGCCGGTATTTCTTGCCCACACCGCCAATGCGGTCGCCACGTGCCCAAATCGCAGACCCCTACGTCAGTTGTGTGTGGGAACAGGGCCGGCAGGCTGCCGCCACGAAAAAACGCGCTGGCATGGAGCGGCAGCCAACGCCTCCCCTGCAGGCCGGCCGATCCGGCGACAGGCGCGCCGGATCGGCTCGGTTGCGTTCTAGCGTTGTTCCAATACCGGTGCCACGACCTTGCGCCAGATCGCGTAGCCATCGGCCGTCATATGCAGCCTGTCGGCGCGGAACAGTTCTGCGCGCGGTTTGCCGCTGGCATCGAGCATCGGGGTGTAGATGTCGACGAAGTCCACACGCGGCAGCGGGGCTAGCGCGTCCTTGATCAGGCGGTTGGCCTGGATCACCGCCGGCAGCAGTTGCGCGCGCGACGGGCTGGGCTTGATCGACAGGTAGCTGATGCGTGCCTCGGGCAGGTCGCGGCGTACACGTGCCACGAATGCCAGCACATCATCGCGCACCTGTTCGGGTGTGCGGCCGCTGTTGAGGTCGTTGTCGCCGGCGTACAGCACGACCTGGCGTGGCCCGTATGGAATCACGATGCGGTCTGCGTACCAGGTGCTGTCGCGCACTTCCGAGCCGCCGAAGCCGCGATTGATCACCGGTTTGCCCGGGAAATCCTGGGCCAATGTCTCCCAGAACCGGATCGATGAGCTGCCGACGAACACGATGCCGTGCTTGGGCGGCGGCTGACGCGCGTCGCTCTCTGCGAAGCGTTGCATGTCTTGTTCCCAAGCGGCATTGGAAACCTGCGCCGGCACCGCCGGAGCGGTGTGCAGGGCGTCGGCATACGCATGGCCGGACAGGAGGACTAGGGCGCACAGCACGCTGCGCAGGCGATGGATGGTCATGCAGGAACCTTCAAAGTGAAGCGGGCTGCCATGGTGCGCCAGGCTGGAAGCTGAGGGCAAACCTGCCGGTAGCTGGCGGGGCGGGGCGCCACGGTGCAAGATTCGCACTTTCCCCAGCAGCGACCATGCCATGCGTTTGATTTGTTCCCCTCTTCGCCCATGCGGCAGGACGCACTGACGCATGGCCGATCAATTGGGGCACGTCCCGCGCGGCCCGCGTCGCATGCTCAAGGCGGCGATCTGGTCATGGCAGGGATTGCGCGCGGCGTGGCTGCACGAATCCTCGTTCCGCCTGGAGGTCTGTCTGGCGGCAGTGCTGGTGCCGCTCGGTCTGTGGCTCGGGCAGTCGGGACTCGAGCGCATTGCACTGATTGCACCACTGTTGATCGTGCTGGCGGCCGAACTGCTGAACTCGGCCATCGAAGCGGTGATCGAACGCTACGGCCCGGAACATCACGTATTGGCCGGGCGTGCCAAGGACATGGGCTCGGCGGCGGTGTTCGTGCTGCTGATCAATGTGCTGCTGTGCTGGGGATTGATCCTGTTGCCGCGGCTGTGGTGACGCGCGGCAGGCAGGGCGAGCCGGGCAGGGGCGTGTGCATGCGGGCTTGACTTGGCACGTGGCATGCTCGGGCTCTCTTCCAATGGAATCGCCTGCATGCCTGTCCTGATTCGCGCCTTGGTGTTGCTGATCCTGACCGCGTCGCTGTCCGGTTGCGGCTACAACGCGATCCAGCAGAAGGAAGAGGGCGTCAAGGCCGGTTGGTCGGAGGTGCTCAATCAGTATCAGCGCCGCGCCGATCTGATTCCCAACCTGGTACGCACTGTGCAGGGCTACGCTCAGCAGGAACGCCAGGTCCTGACCGAAGTGACCAATGCGCGTGCGCGCGTGGGCCAGATCCAGGTCAACGCCGATGACGAAGCGTCGTTGAAGCAATTCCAGCAGGCGCAAGGCGAGTTGGGTAGCGCGCTGTCGCGGTTGTTGGTGGTCAGCGAAAACTATCCGCAGCTCAAGTCGGACCAGTCGTTCCGCGATCTGCAGGTGCAGCTGGAAGGCACCGAAAACCGCATCACCGTGGCGCGTGGCCGCTATATCCAGACCGTGCAGGACTACAACACCTACATCCGCTCGTTCCCGCAGGTGATCACGGCCAAGATCTTCGGCTACCAGCCCAAGCCCAATTTCAGCGTGGAAAACGAAGCGCAGATCTCGCGCGCCCCGCAGGTGGATTTCGGTAATCAGCAGACGCCGCAGCAGGCACCGCAGCAACAGCCCGCGCCTCAACCAGCGCAGTAATCAGTTGCTGTGTGTGCACGGCGGTTGTGCAGTCGTCGCTAGCAAGCGCAGTACGCGCGCTGTCGGACGACGCACAGGCACGCGCCAAGGCGATGCGCGCCGAGCCGCACATCAGCACGAATGTGCGGACCAAGCCGACAGACCGTGTCGAGGCGAGACCTAGCCCTCTCCCATCGAGGAAGGGCTTGGTGAGGGTAGGCCGCCAGGCTTCGCGGTCGTTCGACCACCCGTGGCTTCGCTTCAGGCGCACACGTTCTCTGTAAGAGGCAATGTCCTGCAGGGAAGAAGCAATCGCAAGACCCCGCGCTGATGGACGATCGGCGCGCATCAGGTAGGAGTTGGCAATGCGACGAATGTGTTTGCGGGTGGTGTGGATGATGGCGTTGCTGCTGCTGCCGGCATCGCTGCTGGCGCAGGAGTTGGCTGCCATCCCGCCGCTGCGCTCGCCGGTGGTCGACGTCACCGGCACCCTGGATGCGGCGCAGATCCAGCAACTCGAGCAACAGGCGCTGGCCTTGCAGCAGCGCAAGGGCGCGCAGCTGCAGATTTTGATCGTGCCGACCACGCAGCCGGAAGCGATCGAGCAATACACCCAGCGCGTGTTCGACCAATGGAAGATCGGTCGCAAGGGCGTGGACGACGGCGTGCTGCTGCTGGTGGCCAAGGACGACCGCCGCGTCCGCATCCAGCCGGGCTACGGCCTGGAAGGCGCCATTCCGGACATCACCGCCAACCGCATCATCCAGGAGTATCTGGCGCCGCGCTTCCGTGAGGGCGATTACGCTGGCGGCATCACGGCGGCGACCGCAACCCTGGCCGGCCTGATCGAGGGCGAGGCCCTGCCGGCGCCGGTCAGCGGGCATGCCGAGGGCGGCAACGGCGCGGGCGGTGGTGGCTGGATCATGGCGCTGTTCATCGGCTTCGTGGTGGCCATGGTGGCGCGCGGCATCCTGGGCGCGCTACCGCGCCCGCTGCGCGCCGTGCTGACCGGCGTTGCCGCCGGCGGTGCGGCGTTGCTGTTGACGTCGTTGCTGTTCGCCAGTGCGGGCGCGGCGATGATCGGCCTGCTGGCCGGCCTGTCCTCCGGCTCGCCCGGCCGCTTTGTCGGCGGTGGCGGCTGGGGCGGCGGCTTCGGTGGATTTGGCGGCGGCCGCGGCGGTTTCGGCGCCGGTGGTGGCTGGGGCGGTGGCGGCGGGTCATCAGGAGGCGGTGGCGCCTCGGGGAGCTGGTAATGCGGTGGCTCAGGCATATCTTCGCGCCCTCGGCGCAGCGCACTTTTCCAGCCGCATGCATGGACGCCATTGCGGCGGCGGTGACCGCGAGCGAGCGCTCGCACACCGGCCAGATCATGGTCGCGGTCGAGGCCGACCTGCCGCTGGAGGCGTTGTGGCGCGGGCACAGCGCGCGGCAGCGCGCCGAGCAGGCTTTCGCCCAGCTGCGGACCTGGGATACCGAAGCCAACAACGGGGTGCTGATTTACCTGCTGCTGGCCGACCACGCCATCGAGGTGGTGGCAGACCGCGGTCTGCGCAGCCGGGTGCCGGAAGCGCGCTGGGCAGAGGTGTGCCGGCGCATGCAGCAATTCCTGCGCGAAGGCCAGCACGAAGCGGCTGTCCTGGCCGGCATCGAGGCGGTGACCGAGCTGTTGGCCGAGCAGTTCCCGGCCACAGACGGCGCGCAGCATGAAGACGAGCTACCTGACCGGCCGCGGATTTTAGGCTGAGCGCGTGCGAGATGTCAGAATAGCGGCCTCGCTTATTTGTGATACGCGGTCCGCATGATCTATCTGCACGCCATCGACCCCATCGCCTTCTCGCTCGGCCCGGTGCAGGTGCACTGGTACGGCTTGATGTATTTGGCGGCGTTTTTCTCGGCCTGGGCGCTGGGCCGTTCGCGCATCCTGCGCGGTCGCCTGCCCGGGGTAGACATGGATGGTTTTTCCGACCTGCTGTTCTACGGCATGCTCGGCGTGGTGTTGGGCGGGCGCATCGGCTACATGCTGTTCTATGCGTTCGAGACCTTCCTGGCCAACCCGCTGATCCTGTTCAAGGTCTGGGAAGGCGGCATGAGCTTCCACGGCGGCCTGCTTGGCGTGTTGATCGCCTGCTGGCTGTGGGCGCGCAAGCACCGGTTGCACTTCTTCGATGTGATGGACTTTGTCGCCCCGCTGGTGCCGCTGGGTCTTGGTTTCGGGAGGCTCGGCAATTTCGTCGGCGGCGAATTGTGGGGAAAATTCACCCAGGCCGGCTGGGGCGTGATCTTTCCGCACGCGCCGGAACTGGCGGACCGGTTGCCTGCGCAGATCCAGGCGCAGTACGCCGCCGGCGCGTTGAACCAGTTCGCACGCCACCCCTCGCAGCTCTATGAAGCTGCACTGGAAGGCGTGGTGATGTTCGTGGTGTTGTGGACGTTCTCCATGAAGCCGCGCGCACGGTATGCGGTCTCTGGCCTGTTTGCATTGCTGTATGGCGTGTTCCGTTTCATCGTCGAATTCGTGCGCGTGCCAGACGCACCGATCGGCTACCTGGCCTTCAATTGGCTGACGATGGGCCAGATTCTGAGCCTGCCGTTGATTGCGGTTGGCCTGGTGCTGCTGGCGATGTCGCGCCGCGCGCCGGTGTTGCAGCCGGTGCTGCCGGCGCCCGCAGGCGTGGAGGCTGCCAAGTGAAGCCGTACCTGGAGTTGTTGCAGCACGTGCTGGAACACGGTGCAGAGAAGTCCGACCGCACCGGTACCGGCACGCGCAGCGTGTTCGGCTGGCAGATGCGCTTCGATCTCAACGACGGCTTCCCGTTGGTGACCACCAAGAAGCTGCACCTGCGCTCGATCATCCATGAGTTGCTGTGGTTCCTGAAGGGCGACACCAATATCGGCTACCTCAGCGACAACCAGGTACGCATCTGGGACGAGTGGGCCGACGACAACGGCGATCTCGGTCCGGTGTACGGCAAGCAGTGGCGGCGCTGGACCGGCCCGGACGGTGTCGAAATCGACCAGATGCAGTGGCTGGTGGATGAAATCAAGCGCAATCCGGATTCGCGTCGGCTGGTGATCAGCGCCTGGAATGTCGGCGAGCTGCCGCAGATGGCGCTGATGCCGTGCCACAGCCTGTTCCAGTTCTATGTGGTGAACGGCAAGCTCAGTTGCCAGCTCTATCAGCGCAGCGGCGACATCTTCCTGGGCGTGCCGTTCAATATCGCCAGCTATGCGCTGCTGACGCACATGGTGGCGCAGGCCACCGGCCTGGGCGTTGGCGATTTCGTGCACACGCTGGGCGATGCGCACCTGTATTCCAATCATTTCGAGCAGGCACGCGAGCAGCTGACGCGCACGCCGCGCGCGCTGCCCACCTTGCGTTTGAATCCCGAGGTCACCGACCTGTTCGGGTTCCGCTTCGAAGACATCGCCATCGAAGGCTACGCCCCGCATCCGGCGATCAAGGCGCCGGTGGCGGTGTGACGAGCGAGTTGCGGCATTGTCCGCCGGTATCCACTTGAGACGGCAGCACTGTGATGGCCAAGCATTCGATCAAGGCACGGGAAAAACTGGCTGATTCGCTTATGGCAATGCAGGCCAGCCTGTTTGTGAATCTCACGAGCATCCTGCTCATCGCACCGATCGGCTTTTTCGGTATTGCCTTGTACAAGGGTGAACCCCTGCAGCTGACGAACGTCTTCGGCGGGCAGTCTTCGGCGGCGCTGGCGGTGATTGCCGTGTTGTACCTTGCGGCTTTCTGCCTTGGAATGATGGGCCGGCACGCCGCGATGAAAATCTACGACACGCTGTATCCGGACCGATGAAACTGACCCTGATCGTGGCCTTCGACCGCAACAACGCCATCGGTCGCGATAACGAGCTGCCGTGGAAGCTGCCCGATGATCTCAAGCGCTTCAAGGCGCTGACGCTGGGCAAGCCAATCCTGATGGGGCGCAAGACGGCGCAGTCGCTGGGGCGTGCGTTGCCGGGGCGGTTGAATCTGGTGCTGACCCGCTCGGGGCAGGTGCCGTTCGACGGCATGCAGGCGGTCGCATCGGTGGAGCAGGCGATCGAACGCGCCGTGCAGGAGGGGGCGCAGGAGCTGTGCGTGATCGGTGGCGGGGAGGTGTATCGCCTGACCATGGAACGCGCCGATCTGCTGGCCGTGACCGAAGTGGACACCGCGGTGGATGGCGCCGATACGCACTTCCCGCCGATCGACCCTGCGGTGTGGTCGCCGGCGAGGCGCGAGTTACATGCTGCCGACGCCCGGCATGCCCATGCGTTTTCGTTCGTGGATTACGAACGCCGCTGAGCGATGCAGGGTCGCGCCCGGCACCGCGATGGCGACGGGCGCCTCGCGCGCTCAGTCCTGTGGCGTATCGACTGACGGCTTGGGGCCGGCCGCTGCGTTCCCCGCATTGCCGCGGTTGCCGCGCGAGCGCTGACGCCCCTGACGCTCACGTGGACGCCGCGGTGCGCGTGCGACCGGTGCCGGCCCGGTCACTTCCCGTCCGGGCACCTGCACCACGCGCAGCTCCTCGCTATCCAGCTGCAACGCCGTGAGCTTGCCGCCCCAGACCGCGCCGGTATCGATCGCATGCACACCCTGGGTGATCGTCAGGCCCAGTGCGGACCAATGCCCGCAGACGATCTTCAGGTCGCGCTCGACCCGTCCCGGCACTTCGAACCAGGGATACAGGCCCTGTGCCTGCGTCCCCGGCGTGCCCTTGTCGTCGGTGGCGATGCGCCCACGCGGGGTGCAGTAGCGCATGCGGGTGAACAGGTTGATGATGGCCCGGCTGCGGTCGTAGCCGCTCAGGCCCGGCGACCAGCCCGGCTGGTCGCCGTACATATTGCGCAGCAGCTTGCGATAGCCGCCGCCCTGCAGTTGCTGCTCGACCTCGCGTGCATGCTTTTCGGCCATCTGCGTGGTCCACTTCGGCGCCAGCCCGGCATGGATCATCATCCAGCCCAGGGTGCGGTCCACGTGCGCCAGCTTCTGCATGCGTAGCCAGTCCAGCAACGCATCGCGATCTTCGGCCATCACGATGCGCAGCAGATCCGGGTTGACCTTGCGCTGCTCTTCTTCCGAACGCGCCCCGATCGCCAGCAGCGACAGGTCGTGATTGCCCAGCACCACTACGCTGTGCGCGCGCAGGGAATGCACCAGGCGCAGCGTTTCCAGCGATTGCCCGCCGCGGTTGACCAGATCGCCGCAGAACCACAGCGTGTCCTGGGCGGGGTCGAAATTGATCTTCTCCAGCAACCGCTGGGTGATGTCGTAGCACCCTTGCAGGTCGCCGATGGCCCAGACGCTCATTGCGCGCGCTCCCTTACTCCGGCATTCATCAGTGCAGCGTCCTGGGCACGCTCAGCACGAAGGCGGCGATCGGAGCGATAAATTCGGTGCCATCGTCGGCCACCATGTCGTAGTGGCCCTGCATCTGTCCCTGCTCGGTCTCCAGCAGTACGCCGGAGGTGTAATGGAAAGCTTCGCCCGGTCGCAGCCACGGCTGTTCGCCGACCACGCCTTCGCCATCCACCTGCTCGGTGCGCCCGTTGCCATCGGTGATCTGCCAATGACGCGCGATCAGGCGCGCAGGCACCGCGCCCGCATTCTGGATGCGGATGCTGTAGGCAAAGGCGTAGCGGCCTTCGTCCGGGGTGGATTGATGGGCGAGGAAGCGGGGCGATACCTCGACCTCGACGCGGTAGCGCGGATCATCTTGCATGGCGAAAGTCTAAATAAAACGGTGTGGGAGCGGCGCTCAAGCCAGCTCGACATTGGCCAGCCGGATGAAATCCGCGACCTCCAGTTGTTCGGCGCGTGCATCCGGGCGCACCTGCGCGGCGTCGAAATGGGCCGGTTCGCAAATGGTGGACAAGGCATTGCGCAGGGTCTTGCGGCGCTGCCCGAACCCGGCGCGCACCACATCGGCGAAGCGGCGGCGGTCGTTGATCTGCACCGTGGCCGGGTCGCGCGGCACCAGCCGCACGACGGCCGAGTCCACCTTCGGCGGCGGCCGGAATGCGCCCGGCGGCACCACGAACAGCGCAGTCACCTCGCAATACGCCTGCAGCATCACGCTGAGCCGTCCGTACACCTTGCTGCCGGGGCCGGCGGCCATGCGGTCGACCACTTCCTTTTGCAGCATGAAATGCATGTCGGCCACGGCAGCGGCATGGTCCAGCGCATGGAACAGGATCGGCGAGGAGATGTTGTAGGGCAGGTTGCCGACCAGGCGGATCGGCGTGCCGTTGGCCAGTGCAGTGAAATCCACGCTGAGCACATCGCGGTGGATGATGCTCAGCGCGCCGATCGGTGCCGCCACTTCGGTCAACGGCGCGATCAGGTCGCGATCGAATTCGATCACGGTCAGCGCGCCATGCCTGCGCAGCAGCGGAAAGGTGATGGCACCCTGGCCCGGGCCGATCTCGACCAGATGCTGGCCGGCGCGCGGGTCTACCGCCTGCACGATGCGGTCGATGTAATACCGGTCGGCAAGAAAGTGCTGGCCAAGCGACTTCTTGGCCGGTGCGCTGAAAGAAGAATTCATCTGCGCAGTTTAACGGAGGCCGCGCCTGCGCGCGGTGTCGTTCGCGTGCCCGCCTGGCCTGGCGGATCGGCGGCGTGCGCCATGCGGCATGCCCGCGCCGAGCAAGCACGCGTGGTGTTAGCGGCGCGCCGCCAATCGCGCGCACAACGCAGTGGCTGCCATCAGGCTGGAGGGGTCTGCGATTCCGCGGCCGGCCAGTTCCAGCGCAGTACCGTGATCCACCGCCACGCGCGGGTAGGGCAGGCCCAGGGTGATATTTACAGCCTGCTCAAAGCCGCTGTACTTGAGCACCGGCAGGCCCTGGTCGTGATACATCGCCACCACCGCGTCGAAGCCGCGCAGTTTCTGCGGCAAGAACGCGGTGTCCGCCGGCAGCGGGCCGATCAGCTGCATGCCCTCGCCGCGCAGCTGCTCTAGCACCGGAATGACGATATCCAGTTCCTCGCGGCCCAGGTGACCGTCTTCGCCGGCGTGCGGGTTGAGGCCGAGCACGGCGATGCGCGGGTGCTCCAGACCGAAGTCGCGCTGCATCGCTGCATGGGTAATGCGCAGGCATTGCAGCAGCGCATCGGCGGTGATCGCATCGGCCACCGCGCGAAGCGGCAGATGGGTTGTCACCAGCGCGACGCGCACGATGCTGTTGGCCAGCATCATCACCACCGGGCAACCGGCTTGTTCGGCCAGCAGTTCGGTGGTGCCGGTGTAAGCAATGCCGCCGGCGTTGATCACTGCCTTGTGCACCGGGCCAGTGACGATTCCCTGCAGGCGGCCGGCGAGGCAGTCACCCGCGGCGCTGCGCAGGCCGGCGATCACTGCTGCCGCATTGGCCGGGTCGGGTGCGCCCAAACGCGTGGTCACGGCCTGGCGAACGGGATGCAGCGGCAGGTCGCCGGGCGCACGTGCCGGCTGGTCGGGATCGAGCAGCCGTACAGGCAACGACAGCGCCGTTGCGGCGCTGTGCAGGGTGTCTGGGTCGGCGTAGGCAATCAGATGCGCGTCCGAGCGCGGCTGCTGCGCAAGCCGGATGCATAGCTCCGGCCCGATTCCGGCCGGCTCGCCTGGCACCAGCGCGAGCGACGGGACCATCATGCTATCCGGCTGCCCGGTCTCAGCGCGTCGGCTTTGCCGGCGGCGGCGAGGGCGCTGCCGGGTCTGCCGATTTGGCCGGAGCGGCAGTGGCATTGTCATCGGCGCGGTCGCCGGTGCGGTAGCTCACATACGCTTCGCCACGCAGTTCCTGCAGATAGCGGTTGTACTCTTCTTCCAGCTTGCGGCGACCGATGGTTTCACGCACCTGCGCGCGCTGGTTCTCGGCGCTGACGTCGGTCTGGCGGCTGCCGACGCGCTGCACGATGTGCCAGCCCGCCTGGGTCCGGAACGGTTCGGAGACTGCGCCGTCGGTCAGGCTTTCGACCTGCTTGCCGAAGTCCGGGCCGAACGCATCGGCGGGGAACCAGCCCAGATCGCCACCCTGACCGCGGCTGTTGGTGTCCTCGGAGGACTCCTTGGCCGTCGCCTGGAAATCGGCACCACCAACGATGCGCGCGCGAATCGTATCGATCTTGGCCTTGGCCTGCGCCTCGGTCTGGTTCTCGCCGATCCGCACCAGGATGTGGCGTGCGTGGTACTCGGTGACCATCTTCTTTTCGCCGCCGGCATTGGCGTCGCGCATTTCCACCAGCTTGAGCAACTGGAAGCCACTCGGGCCGCGCAGCGGTCCGGCCACCTGGCCGGGCTGCATGTCGCGGATCAGCTGCGCAAATGCGTTCGGGATTTCATCCAGGCTGCGCCAGCCCAGATCGCCGCCTTCCAGCGCATTGGGGCTGTCGGAATAACGCACCGCAGCGGCCGAAAAATCCAGCTCGCCCTTGTCGATCAAGGCTTTGACGCCATCGACCTTCTTCTGGCCGGTGGCGATCTGCTCGGCAGTTGCCCCTTCCGGCAAGCCGATCAGGATGTGCGCCAGGTGGTACTGGCTACCGGTGGCGGCCTGTTGGGCCAGTGCGGTATCCACTTCGCCTTCGCTCACGCTGATGCGGCTCTGCGCAAAGCTCTGGCGCAGGCGCTGCACGATGATCTCGTCGCGCACCGATGCGCGGAAATCGGCGTAGCCCATCCCGTCGGCTGCCAGCTTCTGGCGCAGGCCGTCCACGGTCGTGCCGTTCTGCTGGGCGATGCTGGCGATGGCGCGGTTGAGTTCTTCGTCGCTGACGCGGATACCGTTGCCATCGGCACGGCTGACCTGCAGCTTGACCAGCACCAGGCGCTCAAGCACCTGGCGCTGCAGCACATCGTCTGGCGGCAGCTGGTTTTCGCGACCGGCGTACTGCGACTTGACGTTGCGTACGGCGCGATCGAGCTCGCTCTGCAGCACCACGTCTTCGTCGACGATGGCAGCGATGCGATCCAGCGGCTGGGATTGCTGTGCCGAGGCCAACGGCGAAACCGTGCTGGTGATGGCCAGCAGCGAGGCAAGAACAACAGAGAAAGGCTTGGTCATGGAATCAGGTTCGGATCGTAATCGTCCGGATTGGTCGTGGTGTTACTGGGCGGGACCAGGTAGAGGTCGTCGCGGTAATAGCCGAGAATAGCACGGCGCAAAGTGCGGTCCGTGTTCTGCCCGAACGAGCTCAAGCCCTTCAGCACGAACTCAATCTGGATCGAGTTGTCCATCTCGCCATCGCGGTTGCGCACGAACCGGCGCACCAGCCCGCGTACCGCCAGGCAGCAGCTGTCCCATTGCACGCCACCGATGATTTCCAGCGGCTTGCGGTCCAGCAGCGAGTAGTAGTACCGACCGACCGCGCTCCAGCTGGGGTTGATCGGGTACAGGAAGGAGAAATCGGCCTGCTTGAGCTGGTCGCTGTTGTCGGTGAGGTTGCGACGGTAGCGATACGCCAGGTTGATGATGCCGTCGTTGTTGAGCAGATAGCGCGTGCGCAGGCTGGCCAGATCTTCCTTGCGCGAGTTCGGGTTCCACTGGTAGGTGGCGCCCATCGACCAGCGGTCGTTGATCATGTAGTTGGCGTCGGCCACCCAGGCGGACTTGCCCTGTTCGACGGTCTGCTCGCTGCCGGCTGCTGAGTTGTTGCTGTTGTTGATGGTGACCAGCGAGTCGCTGAAGTACAGGATCTGGCCCGCGCTCAGCGAAAGCTTTTCGCGGCCGTCGTCCTGGCGCAGCCAGCGCGAGGTCACTGCCAGGGTCAGCTGGTTGGCATCGTTTTGGCGGTCGGCGCCGGTATAGCGGGTGTCGCGGAACAGCTGCCCGTAGCTGAAGGTGAACGGACGGGTATCGAACACCGGCAGATCGTCCTGGTCGCGGTACGGCACGTACAGGTAGTACATGCGCGGCTCCAACGTATTGAGATAGTTGGTGCCAAACAGCGAGGTTTCGCGATCGAAGTACAGGCCTGCGTCCAGCGAGGCGATCGGCAGGCTGCGCGTGGGCGTGCGGTTGCCGGTCAGCGGTGCGGTATCGGCCAGCGTGGAATCCAGCTGGTACGCGGTGTAGCGCCACGCCACGGTGGGCGTCAGGAACCATGCTGCGCCCGACAGCGGCATCGAGATGTACGGCTTGACGTCCAGGCGCGCGCCGCTGCCGTATTGCTTGTTGCGGATATTGGTACGGACGTACTCGTCTTCGTTGTCATCCCTGCTGCTGCCACTGATCGGCGGCCTGACGAAGTAAGAGTCATCATGCGTAAACCGCACTGCCTCGGCATAGATACCGGCCTCGAAAATGCCCAGCGGCTTTTCCCAGGTGAAATACGCGCGCGGCTGCCGGTTATAGGGCAGGGCCTGCTCGTCCAGCGTGTAGTCGGTGAGCTGCCAACGGTCGGCCATCAGGCCCGCGGTCCAGGTCTCGCCGGTGCCGTAGATGCCCACGGTGCTCTGCAGGCTGGAGGCCGAGCCCATGCCGTTGATGCGGCTGGTGAAATCTTCCACGTAGCGCGTGTCGCTGACCCAGGAGATGCTACTGCGCGCCTGCCAATTGCTGTTGACGTTGTGGTAGCCGCTGTAGAACACGCTGCCACGGTCCTTGTCGCGCAACTTGTCGTTGGGCAGGTAGTTGCCGGTGACTTCGCCGCGACCGCCCTCGTACAGGTACCGGAATTCGGTGCCGAACATGAAACCGCGCTTGCTCATGTAGCGCGGCAACAACGTGGCGTCGTAGTTCGGCGCCAGGTTCAGATAGATCGGCTGCAGGTAGTCGAAGCCGTTACGACCGGACAGACCGAATTGCGGAAACAGCAGGCCGGTCTGGCGGCGGTCGTCGATCGGGAACTTGAACCACGGGAAGTACAGCACCGGCACCTTGCCGATCTGCAGCACCGCGTTGCGCGCGGTACCGAAACCTTCCTCGTTGTCGACGTCGATCTCCGGCGCGCGAACGCGCCAGATCGGCTGCGAGGGGTCGCAGGTGGTGTACGTGGACCGATGCATCTGCCCGACCTGGCCCTGCAGGTCCACCGATTCGGCGTCGCCATTGCCGCGGCGCTCCACCAACTGGTACTGGATGTTGGTGACCTTGTGGGTGTCGGTGTCCTGATTGCCCTCGGCGCGGTCGGCGACCATGCGGAAAGAGGTGTCCTGGTAGCGGACATTGCCTTCGGCGATGTAGTTGCCGGTTTCGGTGTCCATGCGCAGGTTGTCGGCACCCAGGAACTGGTCGCCGCGCTTCAACGCAACATTGCCTTGGTATTGCGGGGTGGTGCTGGTGCCGGAGAGTTGGTCGCCTTCGATGTCGGTCGGCAACTGCTGGCGCATTTCTGCGGCCTTGGGGTCGGCGGCGGGGGCGCCGTCGAAGCCGGGTAGCGGGTCTACGGCCGGGCACAGTCCCCAGTTCAACGGCTTGTCGGCAGCCATGGCCGGGAGGCAGATGGCGATGCTCAAAGGCAGGGGCAGCAGGCGGAGAGCTCGGCGCACGCGTGGGTTCAACCAATAAAATGGCGACTAGCTTGCCGCATACCCCGCATAGGGGCAATGAAGAGCGCCGGCGCCGGGAGGGCGAGGTTCATCGCACTCGGTGACGCGACCGGCGCCCTGGCCGGGGTTCAGCGCAGCGCTGCCACGTGCGCCACGCTGCTTTCGCGCAGCGCCTGCAGGTCGTAGCCGCCTTCCAGCATCGAGACCACGCGGCCGCGTGCATGGCGGTCGGCGAGTGTGCGCAGCGCGCCGGTGAGCCAGGCGAAATCGTCGTCGTCCAGCATCAGGTCGGCCAGTGGGTCGCGCAGATGCGCATCGAAGCCGGCGGAGATCAGGATCAATTGCGGGCGGAAGGCATCGACGAGCGGCAGCATCTCGTCTTCCCAGACATTACGGAAGCGCAGCCCGTCGCTGCCCGGTGGCAGCAGCAGGTTGTGGATATTGCCGACGCCGCGCTCGTACACGCTGCCCGAATGCGGATACAGCCCGGACTGGTGGGTGCTCAGGTACTGCACGGTGGGGTCGCGTTCGAAGATCGCCTGGGTGCCGTTACCGTGATGGACGTCGAAATCCACGATGGTGATGCGTTCCAGCCCATGCCGGTCGCGGGCGTGGGCGGCGGCCACGGCGATGTTGTTGAACAGGCAAAATCCCATCGACACCTGTGCGGTGGCGTGGTGACCGGGCGGACGCACGGCGCAGAAGGCGGTGCGGGCCTGGTCCTGCATCACCGCATCGACCGCGGCGATGCCGGCGCCTGCGGCGCGCAAGGCGGCCGCGCGCGAGGCCGGCACCATGCGTGTATCCACGTCCAGCTGACGATAGCCGTCGAAGGCGGTTTCCAGCACCGCATCCACCTGCTCGCGCTCGTGCACGCGGCACAGGTCGCCCAGCTTGGCCAACGGCGCTTCGCGCCAGTCCAGATCTGGGAATGCGCCGCGCAGGGCCTGGACGACCGCTTCCAGGCGGGCGGGGCTCTCCGGGTGCTCAGGGCCGGCGTCGTGACCGAGGCAGGCGGGATGGGTAAAGACCAACATGGGGCAACTCTAGCCTCTGTGCCGACCCGGGCACATGCTCAACCGCGTCGGCGGTCGTGCCGCCACAGGACTTCCTGCCGACCATCGGCACGCGCCAGCACGCGCGCCAACACGAACAGCAGGTCGGACAAGCGGTTGAGATAGCCGATCGCCTCGCTGCGTACCGCTTCCTGGCGCGACAGCGCAACGGTCTCGCGCTCGGCCCGGCGCACGATGGTGCGGGCCAGATGGCAGCGCGCGGCGGCCTCACCGCCGGCCGGCAAGATGAATTCCTGCAGTGCGGGCAGCGTCTGGTTGAAGGCGTCCAGCTGCGTCTCCAGCGCCTGGATGTCGGCCGCGTCGATGGCCGCGTGGCCGGGGATGCAGAGCTCGCCGCCCAGGTCGAACAACTGGTGCTGCACGGTGGTCAGCAGTGCGGCGATCGGCTCCGGCACACCGGGGGCGGCCAGCAGCACGCCGATGGCCGAATTGGCTTCGTCCACGGTGCCGTAGGCATTGACGCGCAACGCATCCTTGCCGGTCCGGCTGCCGTCGCCCAGGCCGGTGCTGCCGTCGTCGCCGGTCCGCGTATAGATACGAGAGAGTCGATTGCCCATGGCTTAGCCGGCGTAGGGCTGGCGACGCGGTGCGGACAGGCGCTCGGCAGCCACCTGGATCACCGCGGCGGCCGCCACGTACAGCGCGGCACTGCGCAGATAGGGCCCCAGCCAGTCGGTGTAATTCTTGAACCAGCCGGCCACGGTCGGGTCGGCCACGCTGGCGCTGATCCAGTAGAAGCTGCCCTGGGCGATCAGCTGGCACAACGCCACGGCGATCAGCAGGGCCGGCACCAGCCGCGCCAGCGCGCTCCACTGTGCGCCATGATAGTGCCGGCGCAGCCACATGCCGCCGGCCCACAGCGCGAAATACGCCGGGATCAGGCACCAGTAGGCCGGCGACACGCAGTAGTGCTGCCAGAAGCTCAGGCCCTGGCCGGTGATCACCAGCCAGTCCACCGCCACGGCCAGCAGCATCAGCAGTGGAAATGCCAGCTTGGTGCGCGCAGCCAGATGAAATCCGCCGATGAAGAACATCGCCCAGGACGCATCCGGAACCGGCGCGAAGTGATTGATCCGCGTGGCTGCCATCAATACGGCGAGCAGACTCAGAATCAGGGTGTCGTGCGAGCGAGAAGTCATGCGCGGAGCGGGCCGGATTACAGGCCCTGGAGTGTAGCGTGGAAGTGGTGCTGCCCGCGGCTTGGGCACGGCAGCTGCAGAACGAGTGCGCAGTGCCAGGCGCGCGTGGGCGGCGCCCGGAATCGGCCTGCACCACGCCTAGATCGCCGCGTCCGGGTGCGCCGTCCGCGCCCGCCCTGCGACTGCCCGCCACGCTGTGCCAGCCGCTGCATGCGTTTTGGGGAGCGCGTGACGCGCTGCGCTGCGTGCGAGCCGGGCAAGGCGCAGGTGGGCAGCGGGCGCGGCAGATGTCCCGCCCTTTGGCGGCAACGCGCAGGGGGCGAAGGCTTATCATGTGGGAATGACACATCCCCATGACGTTCTGATCGTTGGCGGCGGCCTGGTCGGCTCCAGCCTTGCGATTGCGCTGGACCGCCTCGGCCTGGATGTCGGGCTGGTGGAGGCCACCCCGGCCGGCACGCCGCCGGCAGTGTTTGATCAACGCAACCTCAGTTTCGCCGCGGCCACGGTGAACGCGCTGGGTGCGCTCGGGGTGATGGCCAAGCTGCGCAGCCCGCCCGGGCCGATCCGGCGCATCCATGTCAGCCGCGCCGGGGACTTCGGCCGCGTGCAACTGGACGCGGCCGATTACGGCCGCGACGCCTTCGGCCAGGTGGTGGTGGCACGCGACTTCGGCGATGCCTTGCAGACCCGTCTGGACGAACTGACCCATCTGCGGCGTTACCGGCCTGCGCGGTGCATCGGCATAGAGCCGGTGCAGGACGACGTGCGCGCGGTGCGCCTGGCCACCGATGCGGGCGAGCAACGTGTGCAGGCCAGACTGGTGGTCGGCGCCGATGGCAGCCATAGCGCGGTGCGCGAGCTGCTGCACATCGGTACCGATGCCCACGATTTCCTGCAGACCCTGTTCGTGGCGCGCGTGCGTGCGTCACGACCGCCCGATGGCACGGCCTGGGAGCGTTTTGGCGAACATGGGCCAACTGCGCTGTTGCCACGCGGCGACCGCCATTACGGTGCGATCCACTGCGTGGCGCGCACCGAGGCCGAGGCCGTGGCTGCGCTCGATGACGCCGGCTGGCTGGCGCGCCTGCAGCGTGCCGCCGGCTGGCGTGCCGGGCGCTTCGTCGCCACCGGCGAGCGCAGTGCCTATCCGCTGGTGCAGGTGCTGGCCAACAGCCTCATCGCCGAGCGCGTGGTGCTGTTGGGCAATGCCGCGCAGACGCTGCATCCGATCGGTGCGCAGGGCTTCAACCTGGGGCTGCGCGATTCGCTGACGCTGGCCGAATTGATCGAGCACGATCGCAGCGATGCCGGTGCCGGTGCGTTGCTGGCCGAGTATCTGGCGCGGCGGCGGGTGGACCGCGAGCACACCATCGGGTTTTCCAGCGGTCTGGCGCGGCTCACCGGCAACCCGGCGCCGTTGCTGCGGCCGTTGCGTAGCCTGGGCTTGTTTGCCACGTCGCAGGCGGCCCCGCTGCAATCGATGCTGGTAGGCGGCGCCATGGGCTTTCGTGGCGATGTGCCGCAGCTGTGCCGGAGCAGCGCATGAGCCGGCGCAGCACGCGTGATGCGGTGATCGTCGGCGGTGGCGTCGTCGGCGCCGCCTGCGCGCTGGCGTTGAACGATGCCGGCCTGAGCGTTGCCCTGGTCGAAGGGCGTGAGCCTGTCCGCTGGCACGCCGATCACCCCGATCTGCGTGTCTATGCCTTCGCCGCCGACAACGCTGCGTTGCTCGACAGCCTGGGCGTGTGGAATGCGGTGTGTGCCGCGCGTGTGCAGCCTTACCGGCGCATGCGGGTCTGGGATGCCGGTGGCGGTGGCGAGCTGGGCTTCGACGCGGACACGCTGGGACGCGAGCAACTGGGATGGATCATCGAAAACGACGTGCTGGTGGACCGCTTGTGGGCCGCCGTGCATGCGGCCGGCATCGAAGTGCATTGTCCGGCACGCGTGGTCGAACTGGAGCAGGACACCGCCAGCGTGCGCCTGCGCCTGGACGATGGCAGCCGGCTGGAAGCGGCAATGGCCATTGCCGCCGATGGTGCAGCCTCCACCCTGCGTGAACTCGCCGGGCTGCCGGTCTCCCGGCATGCCTACGCACAGCGCGGCGTGGTTGCCTTCGTGGAAACCGAGCACCCGCATCAGGCCACCGCCTGGCAGCGCTTCCTGACCACCGGGCCGCTGGCCTTCCTGCCGTTCGCCGATGGCCGCAGTTCGATCGTGTGGACCTTGCCGGATGCCGACGCCGAGCGCGTGCTGGCGCTGGACGATGCCGATTTCTCGCGTGAGTTGACCCAGGCCTTTGCCGCGCGCCTGGGCGAGGTGCGCGTGGTGTCGGCACGCACTGCCTTCCCGCTGCAACGGCAGCTGGTGCAGCAGTACGTCAGCGGCCGCGTGCTGACCCTGGGCGATGCCGCGCATGTGGTGCATCCGCTGGCGGGGCAGGGCGTCAACCTGGGCCTGCGCGATGTGGCGGCATTGCGGCAGAGCGTGCGCGAGGCGATGGCCAAACGTGCCGATTGGGCCGCGCCGCATCGCCTGCAGCGCTGGGCACGTACCCGGCGCAGCGAGAACACCGTGGCCGCCTACGGCTTCGATGCGATCAATACGGTGTTTTCCAACGACGAAATGCACCTGACCTTGTTGCGCGGATCGGTATTGGGCCTGGCCGGCACGTTGCCGCCGTTGGTCGATGCGCTGTGGAAGCGCGCCTCCGGCGGCGCGTGAGCCAATCGCACCCGCCGCCGGAATCGGCGTCGGCGGCTGTCTGTCATGCCTTGATATGCCTTTGATGCTATAGCGAAGGCAGCAGGTTCCATACGACGTGCGTGGCTGCCATGGCTACAGTCGCGCCATGACCTCGTCTGCGCCTCCTTCGTCCAAGCCGGCAGTGCTGTTGTTGTGCGGCCTGCTGTGCGACGCCGCCATCTGGCAACCGCAGCGCGTCGCGCTGCGCGATCTGGCCGATGTGCAGGTGATGGATTTCGCCGGCTTCGACAGCATCGCGCAGATGGCCGCGCATGTATTGGACGTTGCGCCGCCGCACTTTGCGCTGGCGGGACATTCGATGGGCGGGCGGGTCGCGCTGGAAATCATGCGCCAGGCGCCAGCGCGCGTGCTGCGGCTGGCCCTGCTCGATACAGGCATCGCGCCGCGCCGCGACGGCGAACGCGAAGAGCGGCTTGCATTGGTGCGACTGGCGCATGCCCAGGGAATGCAGGCGCTGGCTCAGCGCTGGTTGCCGCCGATGCTGCACCCCGATCACCGCGCCGATGGCGCGTTGATGGATGGCTTGATGGCCATGGTGCAACGGCAAAGCGCGCAAAGTTTTGCTGGGCAGACCAATGCCCTGCTGGAACGCCCCGATGCGGCACCGGTGCTCGCGCACATCACATGCCCGACGTTGTTGGGAGTCGGGCGACAGGACGCGTGGAGCCCATTGGCGCGGCATCAGGACATGGCACGACACATTCCGCAGGCGCGGCTGGCGATTTTCGAACACTGCGGGCACATGGCGCCGGTGGAAGCACCTGCCGCCGTCAGCGACGCGCTGCGCGACTGGTTGCAGGCCGCGTGATGGCGCGCCCGCCGAACGCATGGGACTACGGGGCCACTGCTGCCGAAACACGCAGTTCGCCGGGTGTCGAGATTGCCTTGGTCACGCCTTGAGGAACGCTGCATGCACGACGACGTCTCGATCATCATTGCCTGCGAGCAAGCGATCCGCCGGTTCGCGCTGTGCAACGACCGCCATGATCATGCCGGCCTGGCCGCGTTGTTCACCGACGATGGTGTGTTCGCGCGTCCCAGTGCACCGGATGCGCCCGTGCGGGGGCGCGAGGCCATCTTGCAGTCGTTTCGCGAGCGTGCGCCGCGCACCACGTGCCACCTGATGCTCAATACCTTGGTCAGCGTCCAGTCGCACACGCTGGCGCACGCGCACAGCCATGTCCTGCTCTACACCGCCGGCGATACCTCCGCAGCGCCGCCGTGGACGGCGCAATCGCCGGCATTGCTGGGCAGCTTCGAGGATGTGCTGGTGCTCGAGCAGGGGCGCTGGTTGTTCCAGCAACGGCTCGGGTCGCTGCTGCTGCGGGTCGGCACCGGCTGAGTCGGCGCATCCGGGCTGCAGACAACACCGTTACCCATCGCTGTCCCGATGGCGCATGTCGCGTGCCGCCGTCTTTGAGTCCTGTTTTCTCCCCCTCCCCGTCGCGTCGCATCGCAGTCATCCATTCCCTTTGCATCGGAGATTCGCCTAGTGGAACGCGTCCGTTCGTCTGTTCGTTGTGGTTCGGTGTTGCCGCATGCGCTGTCGCCTCGTCAACCTGCGCTGATCATCGCTGCCTTGCTGGCCGCAGCGTCGCCAGCAGCGTGGGCGCAGGCCGTGCCGGAAACCGCGGCGCCACCGCAAGGCATCAATTTGGGTGGCACCAGTTTTCTAGATGGCTTCAGTTCCATGAAGCCTGGATGGACGGCCATCGAGTATCTGCGGTACTACGATTTCGATGCGATCAAAAATGCCAACGGCGATAATTCGCCGGCGTTCCGCGACCCCAACGTCGGGGTCAGCGTCGCGTTGACCCAGCTCATCTACGTCACGCCCTACACCTGGAAGGGCGGTTCGTTGAGCTTCAATGCGATCGTGCCGCTGGTCAATTACGACACCTCCGTCGCTGCCGATAGCCCGGTGCGCTTGAGCAGCAATGGCTTGGGTCTGGGCGATATCTCGTTCGGGCCGGCGCTGCAGATGCCGCCGGTGATGCGCGATGGGCGGGTGCTGTTCTTCCAGCGATTTGCCATCGACGCCTTCGCGCCCGTGGGCAAGTTCGATCGCGATGTCGCCATCAACCAGAGCACCGGTTTCTGGTCGGTCGCACCGCATTGGGCCTTCACCGTGCAACCCAGCGACAACTGGGAAATCAGCGGGCGGCTGAATTACCTCTACAACTTCCGCACCAGCCGCGCCGGCGGTGTGCCGCCGATTCCCGGGTTCCGTTTTCGCAACGGCCAGGCCGGCGATGTGCTGTGGGCAAACTTCGCCAGCTCGGTCAAGGTCACCGAACAATTGCGTCTGGGCATCAATGGGTATTACCTGCAGCAGTTAAAGAACAACCGCACCAACGACCAGAGCATTCCCGACAGCAAGCGCAGGCAGTTCTACGTTGGTCCCGGGTTGTCCTGGCGGTTCGACGAAAAGAACCTTCTCAACTTCAACGTTTACCTCCCCATCGAGGTCGAGAACTCGGTGGCGGGCAATAGCTACAACCTGATGATTGTGCACTCGCTGTAACGTGTGCGGGTCATGTGTCCTGCATTGCCTGTGCCGCGGTGCCGGCATGTGGACGATGCTGATGCGATGCGATCCGTCACGCGAACCTGCTTGCGCGGGAGGTCCGGCCTCATCGCTCAAGCCGGGTGCTTGGCGCGCAGGGGTATCGACGAGCAAAGCGCTCGTCTCACAGTCCCATGCTGTGCCGTTGCGTGTTGGCGTGTTCGCGGAACAGCAATTCCGCGCGTGCGCCATCGCGTTGCTCGATGGCCGAGACGATCGCGCCGTGTTGCCTGTGTCCGTAAAACAGATCGTCGTAGGCAAGCGCGGCAGTGCGTTGGCCGAACACGACGTTGACCGGGCTGACGAACGGCACCAAGGTGCAGCGCTCCACCGTTTCGGTCAGGATCGGCTTGTTGGCCGCCTCCACGATGGCGCGATGGAAACGGGCATTCATTGCGCCATATGCCTGCTCGTCGTCGGCACGGAGATTGCGGCTGGCCAGGATGCGGTCGCCTTCGCCCAGGCAGGCGTACAAGGTGGCGAGCAACTCGGCGGGGGCGCCCCGTTCGGCGACGGTGCGCGCGGCCATGCCTTCCATCACTGCGCGCACCGCTAGTGCATCCAGGCTTTCCTGCTGGCTGAAGCGCCGCACGGCGTAACCACGGTTGCCTGCCTGCACCAGCAGGCCTTCCTGGCACAACGCCGGCAGGGCCTGGCGGATCGGCGTGCGCGAAAGCGCCAGGCGCTCGGCCAGTGCCGCCTCGGTGAGGCGCTCGCCCGGCGCGAAGGTGCCGCACAGGATCAATTCGCGTAGCTGCTGGATCGCTTGCAATCGGTGGTTGTTCGCCATTGGCTCCATTCTCTCGCGCCATACCGCAGCGCACGTTCCTTCGACAGGGAAAACTCGCACTTACGTGTATAAAAACCTTGCGGATGAGATCGCTTGATGGCAATTTGGATCCCAAGGATACCGTTTTGGCGATCCGAAGTCGTTGGTCGTCCTTTGTTGGGATCCATTGCGTTGCAGATCCCAATCACCCACTGATGCGCGCCTGCCCCGACCGGGCCCGGCCCGCGTCGCAGGAGCACAACATGGCAAGCATCATCGGCGGTATCGGGACCTCGCACGTTCCCACCATCGGGGTGGCCTACGACAAGGGCAAGCAGCAGGACCCGGTATGGAAACCGTTGTTCGACGGCTACACGCCAGTGGCCGCGTGGCTGGCCGAGCAACGGGCCGACGTGCTGGTGTTCTTCTACAACGACCACTGCACGACGTTCTTCTTCGATCTGTATCCCACCTTCGCGCTGGGCGTGGGCGAACGCTTTCCGGTTGCCGACGAAGGCGCGGGGCTGCGCGAGCTGCCGCCGATCCGCGGCGACGTGCAGTTGCAGGCGCATATCGCCGAATGCCTGGTCAATGACGAATTCGACCTGACCGTGTTCCAGGACAAGCCGATCGACCACGGCTGCGCAGCGCCGCTGCCGCTGCTGTGGCCGCATGTGCCGGACTGGCCGGGCACGGTGGTGCCGATCGCCATCAACGTGCTGCAGTACCCGCTGCCGACGGCGCGGCGCTGCTATCGCCTGGGCCAGGCAGTGCGCCGCGCGATCGAATCGTATCCGGAAGATCTTCGGGTGGTGGTGGTGGGCACCGGTGGGCTATCGCACCAGATCCATGGCGAGCGCACGGGCTTCAACAACACCGAATGGGACATGGAATTTCTGGACCGGTTCCAGCATGCGCCCGAGACACTCACCGATCTCACCCACACCGATTACGTGCGCCTGGGCGGTGCGGAGAGCGTGGAGCAGATCATGTGGCTGGCGATGCGCGGCGCGCTAGATGGGCCGATCCGCAAGCTGCATCAGAACTACTACCTGATGACCACCACGGCGATGACCGTGGTGCTGTACGAGCCGGGCGAAGAAGCGGCCGGCGCGCCGCGTTCGGCCGAGCTGCTTGCGCGCACTGCCGCTGCGGCCTGAGGAGGTGCTGATGAATCCGCAAACCCATGGCATGGAGCAGATCGGCGGCACGTACCTGTTCGATCTGCGCACCAGCAATCGCGCGCTGCGCCTGAACCGCTTTTTCTGGCACATGATCCGCGCCCCGTGGCGCGATCGTTTCTTGCAGGATGCAGAAGCATTGATGCAGGAAGCCGAACTCACCGAGCAGGAGAAGGCGCTGATCCGTGCACGCGACTGGCTGGGCCTAGTGCAGTACGGCGCCAACTTCTTCGTCATCGAAAAATTTGCGCGCGTGGTGCGCATGACCAATCTGCAGGTCTACGCCATCATGCGCGGCGAATCGTTCGAAGACTTCATGCAGACGCGGCGTGTGCCCCATGCGCGCTGAGCCGGGCGTATCGGCTCAGCGCCGCATCGTCGCGTTACCCGACTTCCCAACCCAAGGTCTCCCCCAATGACCATGTCCTCCGTGTTCTTCGAACACCGCATCAAGGTGCGGCACCTGCGTGTCATCGAGGCGCTGGACCGACAGAAAAGCCTGTTGCGCGCCTCACGCGTCTTGAATGTCACCCAGCCTGCGCTCACGCGCGCTTTGCAGGAGATCGAAGAGATCGTCGGTGCGCCGCTGTTCGAGCGGCATTCGCGCGGCGTTCGCCCCAACGCGATGGGCGAGGTGCTGGTGCAGACGGCGCATGTGGTACTTGGGCAGCTGCGACGCGCCCAGGACACCTTCGAAGGGCTGCTGCAGGACGATGCGCTCACGATCACCGTGGGTGCCTTGCCGGTGGCGGCCAGCGGTCTGCTGCCGGCGGTGCTGGCCGCGCTGTATCGCACCGAGCCCACGCTGCGGGTGCGCCTGCTGCACGGGCGCACCGATGAGCTGTTGCCCAAACTGGCCGGTAACGAGATCGATCTGGTGGTCGGGCGGTTGTATCCGCTGGCCCGCTACGACGCACTGATTCGCAAGGTGTTGTACCAGGACCCGATTGCGCTGGTGGCGCGCAGCGACCACCCGCTGTTCGCCAATGGGCCGGTGCGCGTTGCCGAGGCGGTCGCGTACCGGCAGGTGCTGCCGACCCTGAGCCAGCATGTCGAACGCGACGTGGCGCAGGTCATGCGCGAGCACGGTCTTGCAACGCGCGACCAGTTGCGTTCCAGCTCGGCCAGTTTCACGCGCGAGATCCTGCTCGGCACCGACAGCATTGCGGTGATGCCGAGCATGATGGTGGCCGGCGACATCGCACGCGGCGAGTTGCGTGCCTTCCAGCTGCAGCAGCCCTCGCAGGCGCGCGCAGGCGGGGTGATCTATCGCGATGGCGCCGCAATCCACAAGCCGGGCGTGCGCTTGCTGATGCGCGAGCTGGAGCACCAGCTGGCCCTCATGGCCGAACAGGGCGCGGTGTGGGTGGACGACCGCGTTGGCGAAGACGATGTGCTGCTGGATGCCTCTGCGTGATCGCGTAAGGCCGGCGCAACGCGCGGCGCTTCGCGATTCCTGCTGAGCTGCATCAACGCGCAACGGGTTGTCGCGCGCGGCTGCACACGGCGGGTCGTGCGCCGCGCCACAGCAACGGGCAGCCCAGGCTGCCCGTTGCAGTTGGCGGTGCGCATGCGCGCCCGATGCGACGGCACCTCAGGTGTCACTGGCCAAGGTGTCCTTCAAGCGCGCTTTTTGTAATTTGCCGGTCGCCGTGCGCGGCAAGGCATCCACCAACCGCAGATGCTTGGGCACCTTGTACTTGGCCAGCCGTGCGGTCAGATAGGTGCGGATCTCCTCCAGGTCCGGCGCCGCAGCGGCCGGCACGATCGCCAGATAGCCCACCTCGCCCCACTGCGGGTCGGCCAGGCCGACCACTGCGCACTCGCGGATGTCCGGATGGTCTGCGAGCAACGCTTCGATCTCTGCCGGGTACACGTTCTCGCCGCCGGAAATGAACATGTCCTTCTTGCGGTCGACGACCCAGAAGAAGCCGTCGGCATCGCGCTGCACGATATCGCCGGTACGGAACCAGCCCTGCCCATCGAGCACGTCGGCGCTCGCGTGCGGGTCGCGCCAGTAACCGGGGCTGAGGTTGGGACCGCGCAAGAGCAATTCACCGGGAACGCCCGCCGGGCAGTCGTTGCCGTGGTCATCGACCACGCGCGTCTGCACCGATGGCGTTGCGATGCCGGCCGCGCCCAGCTTGTTGCGGATCACATCGCAGTCCACCGACATGCCGAACACCGTGCCGGCTTCGCTCATGCCGAAGCCGCAGACCATCGGGATGCCATCGTCCAGCCAGCCAAGCAGATCGTCGCTGGCGTGCGGCGCGCCGCCGCTGACCAATGCGGTGAGGTGGCGCAGCGCTGCGGCATCGAAGCCGGGCTGATTGCGAAATGCCTGCATCATCTGCGGCACGCCGACGTAATGCGTGATTCCCAGCGATGGATCGGCAAGCCAGCCCAACGAGCGTTTGGGCTCGAAGCCATTGGAGACCTGGATCGAACCGCCCACCGCCAGCGCCGAGCGCACATTGGTGACCAGGCCGATGATGTGGAACATCGGCGCTTCGCACAGAAAGCTGCTGCGTGCGTCCACGCGTGTGGTGACGCCGAAGTTATGCGCGGCATGCTGCAGGTTCTGCTCGCTGAGCATCACGCCCTTGGGCTGACCCGAGGTGCCGGAGGTAAACAGGATCAGGCTGACACGATCCGGCGGAATCGATGGCGTGTCGGCAGGCTCCAGTGCATCGGCGCTCGCGATAAAGCCTGCCAAGGCTTCCATGTCCGTGCGACCGGCAGCGACATCGTCGCCCAGCAATACGCGTGGCTCTGCGCGTTGCAGCAGCGCATCGAGCTCGCTTGCGCTCAACCGCCAGTTGAGCGGTACATAGATCGCGCCGACCCGCCCGCAGGCAAAGTGCAAGGCCACCTGCCACACCGAATTGCGCGCCAGCACGGCGAGCCGCTCTCCATCGACGCAGCCACGCCGGCGCAACAAGGCCGCCAGGCGGCCCACCAAGGCGTCCAGTTCGGCATAGGACCATTTCAGGCCCAGCACTAGGTCGCGTGCGGCAAACTGTTGCGGCGAGAGACGGGCGTGGAAGGCGATCGAATCGGTCGGCATGGCCATGGCGCGGTCTTCTGGAAGAGTGGGAAGTGACTGGTGTGAGTGCGAGTGCTGCGTGCGAAAGGTTTAGATGTCCCGGAGAACGTGATGCGCACGTGGCGGATGCAGCCACGCGTGCGCTGCGCACGGCAGGCACGCAATGCGCTATCGGTTGGCGATGTGTGCTTGCCAGTCCGCACGCAGGCGCGCGTTGTTTCGGCTGTGCGCTAGCTCAGGTAGAGGGTTTTGGTTTCGAGGAAGGCATGCAGACCTTCGATACCGCCTTCGCGGCCGATACCCGAGTGCTTGAAGCCACCAAACGGCATGCTGATATCGACCCACATGCCGTTGATCGCATGACTGCCGCTGCGCACGCGGCGCGCGATGCGATAGGCGCGTTCGGCGTCTTCGCTGTAGATGGTGCCGTGCAGGCCGTAGTCGCTGGCTTTGGCCTTGGCGATCAGGTCGGCTTCGTCGTGGTAGTCGATGAAGCTCACCACCGGTCCGAAGATTTCCTCGCGCGCAATGGTCATGTCCGGCGTCACCTCGGCAAACACCGTCGGTTCGACGAAGAAGCCGCGCGACAGGTGTGCCGGGCGGCCTCCCCCCATGGCCAGGCGTGCGCCCTGCGCCTTGCCTTTGGCGATGTAGGACTGCACACGTTCGAGCTGGCGGCCCAGGGCCAACGGGCCCATCCCGGTGTCTTCCGCAAACGGGTCGCCCAGCTTCACTGCGCTCAATGCCGCGCAATATGCCTGCAGGACTTCTTCGCGGCGCTGCGCCGGCACCAGGACGCGCGTCAACGAGAAGCACACCTGTCCGGCGATCGGCATGGAGTAGGGCACCAGGGTGGGCAGCACCTTGGCGATGTCGGCGTCCTCCAGCACGATTGCTGCCGATTTACCGCCCAGCTCCAGGCCAACCCGTGCCAGGCGCTCGGCGCAGGCGATGCCGATCGAGCGGCCGGCCTGGGTGGAGCCGGTGAAGCTGACCTTGTCCACGTGCGGGTGGCGGATCAATTGCTCGCCCACTTCGCGGCCGGCGGGGAGCAGGTTGAACACGCCATCGGGCACGCCGGCGGCGCTGATGCACTCGGCCAGGATATAGGCATCGATCGGCGTTTCCGGCGAGGGCTTGGCCACCACCGTGCAGCCGGCAGCCAGCGCGGCGGCGACCTTGTAGCACAGCAATACCAGCGGCGCGTTCCAGGGCGTGATCGCGGCGACCACGCCGACCGGCTCCTGCACCACATGCACGCGGCCACCGTTGGGGCGCACACGTGGTTCGACGAATGCGTGGGTGGCAATCAGGTCGGCGTAGTAGTCGAATAAATCCGGCGCCTGCTGCGAGGCGCGCTTGCTGAAGCCAAGGGTCGCGCCGACCTGGCCCGTCCATGCTTCGGCCAACTCCGGCATGCGTGCACGCAAGTGGTCGGCCACCCGCTTGAGTGCCACGCTGCGCGCTTGCGGGGAGAGCTGCGGCCAGGGGCCGTGGTCGAAGGCGCGGCGTGCAGCTGCGATGGCCGCTTCGGTATCTGCGTGCGAGGGTTCGGTGTAGCGCAGCAGCCGTTCTTCGGTATGCGGCGCGATCACATCGACCGAGCGATCGCCGGTGCTTGCGCGCCATTGCCCGTCGATGAACAGACCCAGGGGACCTCGCGCGGCGATGCCGCGCAGCGTTTCGAATAAGGCTTCCATACTCCCTCCTCGGTGCAGAAAACCACTGGCAGCGCCAGCGATGCACGCACAACGCGCACCGCTTCGGACGCCGTAGGACGCGCTTACGCTCGGTGTTTGCTGAGGTCGTACTCGCCCAGGCCGGGCTTGTAGCTCTTCTCGTCGATGAACTGACGGATGCCTTCCTTGCGGGCGTTGTTGTCGAACGAATTGGCCGCTTCCTGCATGCGCACCAGGTAATCTTCGGCTTCGTCGTAGGTCATGGTGCCGACGCGGCGCACCGCATCCTTGGCGTACTTGAGCGCGACCGGGTTCTTGCGCAGCAACAGTTCGGCCACTTCGCGGGTGCGTGCCTCCAGGCGTTCCAGCGGCACGCTTTCGTTGACCAGGCGCCATTCGGCAGCCTTCTTGCCATCCACCATTTCGCCGGTCAGCGTCATCCACATCGCATCGCGCATCGACAGCAGTTCCACCGCGACCTTGGTGACGCCACCGCCGGGCAGGATGCCCCAGTTGATTTCCGACAGGCCAAACTGCGCCTCATCGGCGGCAATCGCCAGGTCGCAGGCAAACAGCGGGCCGAAGCCGCCGCCGAAACACCAGCCGTTGACCATGGCGATGGTCGGCTTCTGATACCAGCGCAGGCGACGGAACCAGCCATACGATTCGCGCTGCGAGCGCCGCACGCCACGCAGGCCCTGCGCTTCGGTTTCGCGGAAATATTCCTTCAGGTCCATGCCCGCCGACCAGGCGGTGCCTTCGCCGCCGAGCACCAGCACGCCGACGTTGTCGTCGAACTCCAGCTCGTCCAGCACGTCCATCATGCGGCGGTTGAGCGCCGGGCTCATCGCGTTGCGCTTGTCGGGGCGCGCGAACTTCACCCAGGCGATGCGGTTTTCGATGCGAACCGATACCACGTCATGCTCGTTCAAGCGGCGTCTCCTTCGAGTCGTGAGAGTGCTGGTGTGTTGATGGGCTCAGAGTGCTTCGGCCAACGCGGTGTCTGGCGCGGCGGCGCGCTCCAGTGCAGCGCTGGCGTTCAACTTGCAGAGCAGCCGCAGCAGGGTCTGTTGTTCGCTGGCCTGCAGGCCGGTGCAGGTGCGTTCGCCCGCGCGCGCCAGGCAGCCCTGCGCAACCAGCAGCGTGCGCTCGCCCGAGTCGGTGAGGTACAGGCCCTTGCTGCGACGATCGCGGCCAGCAAGGCGTTCGATCAGGCCTTGCTCGGCCAGCGCATTGGCGATCTTCATGCCGGCGGCGCGGTTGACCAGCAGACGGTTGCCCAGCTCGGTCTGGTCGCAGCCGGGTTGATCGCGGATGTGGATCAACGCGGTCACGCGCGCCGGGGTGAGCTGTAGCTCGGCCAATTCCTGGCGCGCGGCGTGGCTGGAGGCCAGGGCGGCGAGTTGCAGCTGGTAGCCAAGATCGGCGGCAAGTGAAAGGCGAGCAGTCATCGGTCCGTCCAGATTGTATCCGTTAAATACAATCTAGCCGACCGAAGCGGGCCCTGCAAGAGGGGGCGATGGCGTGATGCGAAGCACAGTGCGCGGCTGCGTAGTACAGCCGCGCCCGCCGTACGACGATCAGCGGATCAGCGGATCAGCCAGCCAGCGAGCTGTTCGCGGGTCAGGTAACCGCTGTGACGGGTGTCGAGCGCGTCGAATTCATCGGCCAGGGCAGGGTTGGCCTGCGCCTCCGCACGGCTGATGCGGCCATCGCCATCGGTATCCATGGCTTCAAAATCGATGCGGTAGCTGCCGACCACGCTGTTGGCCTGGATCGAACGCACGATCACGCTGGATTCGCCGCGCGGGCGCTCCAGTTCGGTTTGATGGGTGACTTCGCCACTGGACAGCGGCTGGGTGCGGATGGCACTGGGCACGTCGATCAGCGGCATGCTGCTGGCCGGCGTGGGCGCCTGCTGCGCCTGTGCGGCAGTGCAGAGCAATAGCGACAGCGTGGAGACGAGTGTGGCAAGACTGCGGTTGGTCATCAGATCCCCCTGATGCGGAACAGCCCACAAGCATAGAGCCTGGCGGCCTTTTGCGCTGTGCGTGACGGTGGCGCGCCGCTTGGCGATGGGGATACGCTGTTGGAGTGTCAGAGGCGGCGAACGGGTCTTGTCGCGCTGCTGCATCGTTGCCCTGAGCGAGCACTGCGCATTGCATCGCGCAGTGCTCTGGTTGGCGCCACTCAGCCGGGAATGAAGGGGAAGACGATCTTCAGTAGTCCCTTCAGGCCGCCCTCCGCCGTGCTTGTCACCGCCTTGGCACCCAGGCTGTTGAGTGCGCGGCGCACGTCGTCCCAGCGCAACTGCGCAATGTCCTTCTTGAGCAGATCCGACACCTCTTCTGCGGTGGGCGTGAGCTTCTGCAATGCGCGCACAGTGGCGTGCGGATCCGGTTGCAGGTAGCCCCAGCGCTCGGCGATTTTCAGCAGCGTGTCGAAGCGCACCGCGACCACTTCGCGGTTGCGTTCGTACACCGGCAGCGCACCGACATCGAGAATGGCTTGCTCGAACTGTTGCGCGTCGTCGGGATGTTCGATGCGCACCGCCAAAAAGCCTTCCTTGCGGCTGCGTTCGCTGACATGTTTTGCACCCGAGCGCAGATTGTCTTCGGTGAGCACGTTGGCAACGATGCGCTGCATCGCGGCGTCGCCCTCTTCGGGCACCAGCGAGCGCCAACGCGCATAGCCATCGCGCCGCAGCGCCTTGACCTTGGCCGAGGTCACCCGCAACTGCAATGCGACCGCAGCGTTGGAGCTGTTGCGCGAGATGGCGCCATCGCGTTCGAGCAGCACGAAGATCAACAATTCCAGGTCACGCTTGGTCAGCGACTGGAACCCCTGCAACAGGGTCAGGCGCAGAAATTCGCTGCCGAAGGCGGCCGCGTCCTTCAATTCGATCGGTTGCATGGGGAGTCCTCCACAGGTGACCTGCAGCATGCCAGGACGCTGTTGCGCGGCCTGAGAACCAATGCGACGCACACGCCAGTTTCAGTGTCCGGTTTCGCGCCCGCGACGATCGGACCTGAACGTTTCAACTGCGCCGCGGTCCTGCAAGGTGACGAACACCTGCTTGCCATCGGCGCCGCCGAAGGCCACGTTGCTGGCCTTGCGCCCCTTCAATGCAACCGTGCGCAGCAGCTTGCCCTGCGGCGACACCACTGCAATCTGCCCGGCATCGTAGCGGGCGATGTACAGATTGCCGTCGGCATCGCAGCGCATGCCGTCCATGCCGAAATCGGGGAAGCTGATCAGCAGCCGTTTGTTGCGCAGGCTGCCGTCGCTGCCACGGTCGTAGGCCCACACCTTGCGCGACATGCTTTCATTGACATACAGCTGTTTGCCGTCGGGGCTGACATCCAGGCCGTTGGGCGTGGTCATCCCTGCCTCCAGCAGCCGCACCGCGCCGTCGCGGCCGATGTGCCACAAGCGCCCGCCATTGTCCTTCCAGTTCGGGTCGCTGGCGTAGAAGCTGCCATCGGGCGCCAGCGCCAGATCGTTGGGGCCATCTGCCTCGGGCAATGCCGCGAACGTGCTGACCGCACGCGTCTGCATGTTGACCTGCAGGATCTTGTGGCCGGTGTAATCGGCGACATACATGGTGCCGTCGCGAAAGCGGATGCCATTGCCGGTGCTTCCCTCGGGCAAGGTGACGAACACCTCGGCACGTGCGCCGCCGTCGGCCTGCAGCGCGATGCGCGCGATGGTGCCGTCCTTGCCCAGGTTCACCGCGTACAGCGCGCCATCCGGACCGGTCGCCGGGCCTTCGGCATTGTGTGTGAATGCGCCATCGCCGATCAGATCGCGCGCAACGAAGGGAGTGTCGGCAGCGCTGGCGAGCGAACTGGACAACAGGAGCGCCAGCGGCAGATAGCGAAGATGGGCAACGACGGTCATGCGCAATGCTCCGGATGTGATCGCCAGCAGTGTGCCAGAACGTGCAGCGCGACCATGGCGGTGATCACACCCGATCAAGTAAGGTGCGCGAGCAGTACGCCCACACTCGCGAAGGAGGTTTGCATGTCCGTGGAATCGATCACACGTCGCCGCTTGCTTGCCGCCTTTGGCGGTGCAGGCATCCTGCTGGCTGCACCGACGTGGGCAGTGCCGAAGAAAAAGCCCGGAAAACCGCTCAATGTCGCGTTGGTCGGGTTGGGTAGTTATGCCAGCGAACAGCTCGCGCCCGGCCTGGCGCTGACCAAGCATTGCAAGCTTGCCGGGATCGTCACCGGCACGCCGTCGAAGATTCCGCAGTGGCAGTCCAAGTACGGCATCGCCGACCGCAATGTCTACAACTACGAGAACTTCGATCGTATCGCCGACAACGACGACATCGATGTGGTGTACATCGTCACGCCAACGCATCTGCATGCGCCACTGACCCTGCGTGCGGCTGCCGCGGGCAAGCATGTGTGGTGCGAGAAGCCGATGGCGATGCACGCCGGTGAATGCGAGGCCATGATTGCTGCCTGCAAACGCAACAAGGTGGCGCTGACGATCGGCTACCGCATGCAGCATGAGCCCAACACGCGGCGCGTTATTGCGATGGCCAGCGAAAAACCGTTCGGCGCGATGCAACGCGTGCGTGCCGAGGCCGGGTACAACGGCTATCAAGGCACCGCCAAGGCCGACCGCCCGTGGCGGTTGCGCTCGCAGTTCGGTGGCGGCGCGATGTACGACATGGGCGTGTATCCGCTCAATGCCGCGCGTTACACCGTGGGCACCGAGCCGCTGGCAGTAACGGCCAAGCGCTGGACCGACCGACCCGATCTGTTCGATGAAGTCGACGAGCACATGGACTTCACCCTGGAGTTTCCCAATGCGGTGCGCGCCGAGTGCAAGACCAGCTTCGGCAAGAACATGAATGTGCTGCGCGCCGAATGCGAGCGCGGTTGGTACGAGTTGTCGCCGTTCCAGAGCTACCAGGGCGTGACCGGCAAGGCCAGCGATGGCCGCGTGTTCGACGCCAAGGTGCCGCATCAGCAAGCGCTGCAGATGGACGAAGACGCGCTGGCCATCATGAACGGCACGCCATTACGTGCGCCGGGCGAAGAAGGCCTGCGCGACATCCGTATCGTCGATGCGATCTACCGCTCGGCGCGCGAGGGCAGCAAGCGCATCGTGCTGTAAACGAGCTGGTTCCGGCGGCCAAGTGCCGCCGGGGCCACCGCAATAGCAAGCAGTGGCCCAGGGCCGCCAGGCATGGCAGCACACAGCGGCCAACACACGTCCTGACTGTGGAACGAGCAAGCGGCCAACCGGCCGCGGTGCGTCACGCCCGCAATCAATGGCCGACAGCTGCAAGCAGCACACCAGCGGCAACCAGCGGCCGCAGAAATGTTGATTCAGTGAGAAGAGCAAGCGTCAATTTCGCAAAAGCGAGTCGCGCTAGTCGGGAAGCAATTTCTACTACAAGGCACGGGACCAACCATCACGAGGATTCCCGTTGCACGCCTCAGGCGCGCTTCAAACGCTCAGAGCATCGCTGTGCAGGAATGATTCAAAACGCTCAGTGAACGTCGCGCGGTGGTCGAAGGAATCGACGACAGCATATACAGCCGAACCGGCCAACCGCTTTTACGATTCCCGATTCCCGAATCCCAAATCCCGAATCCCGAATCCCAGCCTCACTCCCGCATCGCCAGTACGGTGATCTCCTCGCGATCGTGATACAGCTGCTTGGCGCGCACGATCAATGATTTTTCTGCCTGTTGCTCGAACAGGTCCAGGCACAGGCGGGTCTCGTCCCAGCGCTTTTTCATCGGCAGCTTGAGGTTGAAGATGGTGTTGCGGCACCAGCCTTCGCGCACCCAGGTGGCCATGCGTTCGGCCACGCGGCGCGGTTGCTCGACCATGTCGCAGACCATCCAGTCCAGCGGCTGCGCGGGCTTCCAGTGGAAGCCGTCGGCGCGCAGGTGCTCCACCAGCCCGGTCTCCAGCACATGCTCGCGCAGCGGGCCGTTGTCCACGCTGGTGACGTGCACGTGCTGCCGCGTCAGTACCCAGGTCCAGCCGCCGGGCGCAGCGCCCAGATCGGCCGCGCGCATGCCCGGCTTGACCAGTGCGTCGCGTTCTTCGGGCGTGAGCAGCGTCAGCAGGGCCTCGTCGAGCTTGAGGGCAGAGCGCGAAGGCGCTTCCGGCAGCAATTTCAGGCGTGGAATGCCCAGCGGCCACGGCGCGCTGTCGGCGTTGTCGGCCACCGCCAGCACGGCGTGGTCGCCGTCGAGAAAACAGACGTGCAACCGCGGTTGGCGCAGCTGCGGCTTGTCGGTGAGCAGGCCGGCCTTGCGCAGGGCCGGTCGCAGTGCATTGCCGAAGCTGCGCGCCAGGCCTGCAAGCGGCTTGCCGGCGTCCGAATCCGGGTGTTCCACCCACAGATCGCCAAACCGCTGGTGCCCGTCCAACGCGGCCAGGATCGGCGTGATGCGGTCCTTGGGATCGATACCTTTCAGCTCGGCAATCACCACCAGCTTTTGCCGGGCGAAGATCAACTCGCGCCACTGCAGTTTTGCTGCAAGTTGCGCAGCCTCGTCGCAGACGAACAGCACATAGCCGTCGTTGCGTTGGGTGCGCGCATACCCGGCGATACCGACGAATGCAGCGCGCGCGCTCAGTTCTGCGGCCAGCTCAGGTTCGAAACCCTGCCGGCAATAACACAGCAGGCCGCTCATCGCTGCACCTGCAGGAGGGCGCCCGCTGCGCCGGCGACATCAGTAATGGTCACCGCCGCCCTCGCCATAGTTGCGCAGCACTGCACACGCCTGGTCGCGCAGTACGTCGCGCACCACCTCGATGCCGCGGCGGCTCAGTTCACCCACCCAGTCGGCCGGCAACGGGCCTTCGTCGAATTGCGTCAGCGCCATCACGTCGTCGGCGCGCGCGCCGATCAGCAGGCGGTCGATGCCGGCCCATACGGTCGCGCCGTAGCACTGGCAGCACGGCTGCGCGGAGGTGGCCAGCGTCACCGGCGACAGCACATCGTTCAAGCGTGGCGTCTGCAGGCGCTGTTGCGCCAGCATGTAGGCCATGTTTTCGGCATGCGCCAGCGAGGTGGTCTGCGGCACCACGCGGTTCACTGCGGCGGCGATGATGCGATGGTCCGGGCCGAACACCACCGCGCCGAACGGGCCGCCGCTGCGTTCGCGCACATTCATCCGCGACAGCTCGATCGCCAGGGCCACCTTGTCCTCATCGCTGGGATAGGCGCGGCTGTCGTCGACATGCGCGTGGATCCAGTCGGGCAGGGTGAGGTGGATGTGCGCGTAAAGCATCAGTGGACCGTTTCTGTAGGGGGAGTGGCGGGGCGCAGTGTATCGGCCTGCGCGTCCTTTGCGGCACATTGACCGGCCACGCACTGGCAGGCGCTGATCTCGCGGAAGCCGCACACGCTCATCATGCCGCCAGCCTGGCATTGCGCCAGTACGCCGTTGGGGTCGGTGGCGCTGTTGACGTTGACGCAGGCCGGAAACGCACCGCAACAGTTGCCGACGTTCTTCACCGTGCAATCGGCATCGGTGCGGCAAGTGGTGGTGACGACCACCGCTTTGCCGGCTGCCGGGCCGCGTGTCGAGCCGGTCGCCGGAGGTGGCGTGGCGGTATCGGTCGGTGGTGCGGCCACGCAGCCAATCGACCCAAGACAGGCCAGCAGCAACAGCGTGCTCAGACACCGGGACAAAAGACGGGACATGCGGCCGCTCCGATCAGGATAGGTGAGCGGCCATGGTAAGCCCCGGGTGCGCGGAATGTGGCACGCGCAGGATCAGCTAGAAAATTCCGCAATCCAGATCGTGCGCGCGTTGTGGCTGATGACGCTGGCGACGGCGTCGCGTGTGACCGAAACACGCCTGCAGCCTTGGAGCAGCTAACGAAACGACTGTGCAGCCGCCGGGCGGGCGCGGCCGCTGCCCGGAATCGGCATGTACCACGCGTCCACTCCGGTTGCTCCGCGCCGTCGTATCCGCCTGACGACTGCCCGCTAGGTGTTGTCAGCTGCTCTTGGTGAAGTCAACGCCGTCTGCGCAGTGACCGGTGGCAGCGCGTGGCAAGGTCCAGTTGCTGCATGCTTTCGTCGCGGCGATCGCTGGGCAGATCGTCATCCGGCCGACCCGGAAGCAGCGTACAGAACACCTCGGCCGGAGTGGCCGCGTTCGAGACGGGCGGCTGCGGCGAGCAGGCCGCCAGGCCGATCGACAGCGAAAACACCGCGCCGCGCAAGGTATTTGCAGGTGGGCGTAAGCATGGTCGCGGGAGGCACATGGCGGCATCGCTGGCTGATACAGCCTGCAATCTAGGCCGCTGCGTGCATCAGGTACCGGGGTCATTTCGCTTCCGCATGCAGTGCTGCGCACCACAGCACGCCGACCAGCAGGCAGGCGATGGCGGCCAGCTCCAATGGCGTGGGCAGGCGCATTTCCCAGGCGAAGCCGTACAGCAGCGCAAACACCGTCTCGAATACGATCATCTGCCCGACCAGGGTCAGCGGCAGCACGCGGCTGGCACGATTCCACAGCGCATTGCCGATGATCGAGGCCAGGATGCCCAGCAACAGCGACACGCCCCAGAAACTGGCCCACTCGAGCGGTGCATGCGCGGCACTGCCGATCAGGGCCGCCGGCGCCAGCAACAACGCCAGTGCGCCGGTGACCACGCCGGTCAGCAGCGACCAGTCGCCGCCGGACAGATCCGGGCGCCGCCGCAACCAGCGTGCATTTGCGATCGAATAGGCCGACCACGACACCAGCGCACCCGCCGCGCACAGCAGGCCGGCGATCCGGGTCAGGCGATCGCTTGCCTGCTGGCCGGAGTCGTCCTGCACGGTATCCACTGCCACCAATGTCACGCCGATCACGCACAAAACGCAGGGCGCGGCCAGACGTCGCAATTGCACCGCACCGGCGGCACGCGTCCCGATCACGGTGACCACCACCGGCAACAGCCCGATGATCAACGCCGTTGCCGCGCTGCCTGCCCACTGCACGGCGCTGCCAAGCAGCACGTAATACATCAGGTTTCCCATCAGGCTCAAGCGCACCAACGCCCACCATTCGGCAGCGCCCAGCCGGGCAGCGGTCTGCCGCGCGCGTGGCGCCAGCAGCAAGGTCGCCACGGCGCCATACGAGAGATACCGCGCCACCGCCAATTGCAGCGGCGTAAAAGCGCCCAGCAATTGCGGCGCCAGAAACACCAGCCCCCACAGCGCGCCCGCACCGATTCCGCAGGCGACACCCACCATCAAGCGTTCACGCATCGTGCTGTTCCTCAGGGCATGCATTGCAGCGTGCCGTGCGGCAGGGCGTTGATCAAGGCGGGCCCTGCAGACGGATGCAACGCCGCACGCTGCATCAGTGCGCTGTTCCAGCTTCTGTGATGTCGTCGGTCACACGCATGGCGCCGCGTGCGTGCGATGGCGCTGCGCAAATCAATGGGATGCCATCGCAGCGCATGCGCCACCGCCACGATCGTGATGGCCTGAAGCGGTCCACGGCGTGGCAGCCGCTTGCTGCGCATCGGCGTTGCGGCCGAAAGGGTGCGTGACGACGCAGGTGCGGCCTCTGCAGCCGTGCAGCCGCCGCCCAACCTAGGGAGCAGCGACGCCCGCCTTGCAAGAGCGCCGCTGTCTGTCCTGCGTGGTTACTTGGCCCAGGTATCGCGCAAGGTCACGCTGCGATTGAAGACCGGCGTGGCCGCGCTATGGTCGCGACGGTCGGCAACGAAGTAACCGCTGCGTTCGAACTGGAACGCCTGCTCCGGCGCAGCCATCGCAGCGCTCGGCTCCACGTAGCCGCGCACGTTGCGCTTGGACTCGGGGTTCAGATAATCGCGGTAGGTCTTGCCTTCGGATTCGTCGTCGGGCTTTTCCACCGAAAACAGGCGGTCGTACAGGCGGATTTCCGCTTCCACCGCGTGTACGGCGCTGACCCAGTGGATGGTGCCCTTGACCTTGCGGTTGGCGCCTTCCACGCCCGGACGCGATTCCGGATCGAGCCAGCCGCGCAGTTCGACGATCTCGCCGTCAGCGTTCTTGATCACCTCGTCCACGCGCGCAATGCCTGCGCCGCGCAAGCGGATTTCGCCGCCCGGCACCAGGCGCTTCCAGCCCTTGGGCGGAACCTCGGCAAAATCCTCGCGTTCGATCCACAGCTCGCGCGCAAACGGTACTTCGCGTGTGCCGAAGCTCTCGTCCTTGGGGTGGTTGGAAAACTGCAGCGTTTCGGTATGGCCTTCCGGCAGGTTGGTCAGCACCAGCTTGAGCGGGTCGATCACCGCCATGCGGCGCGGCGCCGCGGCGTCCAGATCCTCGCGCAGGCACCCTTCCAGCACCGAGAAATCGATCAGCGAGTTCTGCTTGCTGATGCCCACGCGGTCCACGAACAACTGCATCGCCGCCGGCGTATAGCCACGCCGGCGCAGGCCCTGCAGCGTGTACATGCGCGGGTCGTCCCAACCGTCCACCAGCTGCTCTTCCACCAGCGCGGTGAGCTTGCGCTTGCTCATCACCGTGTAGTTGATGTTGAGGCGCGAAAACTCGATCTGACGCGGCTTGGCCGCTTCGCGCGGTAAGCCCTTGTCCAGCAGCGGCTGCAGCAGTTCCGGGTGACCGGCCAGGTCCACCTTGTCCACGCACCAGTCGTACAGCGGGCGGTGGTCTTCAAATTCCAGCGTGCACAGCGAGTGGGTGATGCCTTCCACCGCATCGCCGAGCGAATGCGCGAAGTCGTACATGGGGTAGATCGGCCACGCATTGCCGGTGTTCTGGTGCTCCACATGCTTGATGCGGTATAGCGCCGGGTCGCGCAGGTTGATGTTGCCGCTGGCCATGTCGATCTTGGCGCGCAGCGTGCGCGCGCCGTCCGGGAATTCGCCGGCACGCATGCGTGCGAACAGCTCCAGGTTTTCTTCGACGCTGCGCTCGCGGAACGGCGAATTGCGGCCGGGCTCGGTCAGCGTGCCACGGTATTGGCGCACCTGTTCTGCGGACAGGTCGCACACGAACGCATGGCCATCGCGAATCAGCTTCTGCGCGGCCAGGTAATACACCTGGAAATAATCCGAGGCGTGGCGCAGTTGTGCCCACTCATAGCCCAGCCAGCGCACGTCGTCCTGGATGGCCACCACGAACTCGGGGTCTTCCTTGGCCGGGTTGGTATCGTCCAGGCGCAGGTTGCACAGCCCGCCGAACTCGGCCGCCAGGCCGAAATCCAGGCAGATCGCCTTGGCATGGCCAATATGCAGGTAGCCGTTGGGCTCGGGCGGGAAGCGGGTGCGGATGACCGTGTGCTTGCCGCTGGCCAGATCCTCGCGGACGATCTGGCGGATGAAGTCTTTCTTCTCCGCCGGGGCGGTGGCGTCGGTGGCTAGGGTCTCGGACATGCGCGCATCAGCAATGGGTAAACCGCAAGTTTAGGCGGTGGCACCGGTTAGGGGTAGGCGCGCGGCGCGGCGGGGCGGCTTCCGGGCGTTAGTTTGCGCGGGGTTGGGTCCCGGATAGCCCCCGCATGCCGTGCCGGCGATGCGTGGATCTGTCGTCGCCGGTTTCACGATGCAACCCACGGCACGCCAGGCGGCGCCGACGGATCTGGCGAGCAGGCGCGGTCGGCGTGCCCATTGCGCAGCAACCACGGCGCAAGGCCCGCTCTCACCTCGCGCTTGGCCTTTTCACGTTGTTGGCCCGCACGCGCTGCCTTGCGCGCGTGCTGCAGGACCAGGCGTGCCTGCGACCGGGCATGGCTGGCGGGTATCGGCCGCGACGCGTACGCTGCGCCGACCCCGTTGGAGCGCTCGAGCCCATGCCACTGCCCCGTCTGGTGATCGGCGACAAGACCTTGTCTTCCTGGTCGTTGCGGCCGTGGCTGCTGTTGCGACACTTCAAGGTGCCGTTCGAGGAAGTCGCGCTGCCGCTGGCGACGCCCGAATTCCAGGCGCGCATTGCCGGGTATTCGCCGACCCGCCAGGTGCCGGTGCTATGGGACGACGCCCTGCATGTGTGGGATTCGCTGGCGATCTGCGAATACATCAACGAGCGCTGGTTGGACGGCCGCGGCTGGCCGACCGACCTGGCCGTGCGTGCACAGGCGCGCGCGGCCGCGGCAGAGATGCATTCAGGCTTTGCGGCCTTGCGCAGCCAATTGCCGATGAATCTGGCCCGCGCGCCGGGCCCTGCCCAGTGGGATGCCGCGGCCGAGCGCGACATCACGCGCATCCAGGCGCTGTGGGCCAGCCTGCGCGCCGAGCACGGCCATGCCGGGCAGTTCCTGTGCGGGCAGTTCGGCATTGTCGATGCGATGTATGCGCCGGTGGCGCTGCGTTTTTCCAGCTACGGCGTGCCGCTATTTGAAGCGGCCGGAGATTATGTGGCGGCGCTGGATGCATTGCCGGCGCTACGCGACTGGCGCAATGGCGCGCAGCGCGAACGTGCAGAGCGCAGCTGAGATGCAGATCGCCTACCGCGCCAGTTACCTCATCGATGCGCATCTGGCCAAGCACGCGCTGGAAGATGCCGGCATCACCGCGTTTGTCTTCGGTGAATCGCTGCTGGGCGGTGCCGGCGAGCTGCCCGCCTTCGGCGTGCTGCAGGTCTGCGTGGCAGATATGCATTTGACTCAGGCCCAGGCGGTGCTGGCGGAGATCGGCTTGTGCGGGCAGGTCACGCGGGCGCTGTAGCGCAGCGCCGGTCGTAGGAGCGCACCCGGGCCGAGGAGGCTCTGCCGATAAACGCCACGTCGCGCCCAGGTGCGCTCCTACGATGTATGCGCGTCATTCCTGCTGACGCCACCCCGGCGGCGCTGCATCCGGCGCGGCCAATGCGCGCAGACGCTTGAACAACACGGTGGTTTCGGCCACGTTCCAGACCCGCAGTGCGACTTCGAAGGTATCCAGCGGCTTGGTCAAAAAGTCCTTGGCGCCCAGGCCCAGGGCGCGGTGGCGCGCGCTGCGGCTGGGGTCGGCGGTGAGCACGATCACCGGCAGGAACTGGCCAGGGTCTGACAGCCGCGCCAGCTGTTCCAGCAGCGCGTAGCCGTCCAACTCGGGCATCTTCAGATCCAGCAGGATCAGGTCCGGGGCAAATGCCGAGACCAGGCCCATGACCCGTAGCGGATCGGTGGTGGCGATCACTTGCTGGAAACCTTCGCGTTGCAGCAAGTCTTCGAGCAACCGCACGTTGGCCGGCTCGTCGTCGACGATGAGGATGCGGGAACCGAGAATTTCGTCGCGTGTCATGCCAGCAACCCATCGATTACGGTGAAGAATTCGGCCACGTCGAGCGGCTTGGTCAGATAGGCGCGCACGCCTTGATTGCCCACGCGCGCCAGTGTGGCGGTGGTGGCATCGGCACTGATCACCACCACCGGGATGGCCGCCAGCGCCGGCTGCGCCTGCAATTCGCGCAACAGCTCTTCGCCGTTGCCATCGCTTAGGTGCAGGTCCAGCAGGATCAGATCCGGCGCGCCGTGCTGCAATAGCGCACGCGCCTGCGCCAGGCTGGCGGCTTCGAGCAGCTGCCACTGCGGGCGACGCTCGGTGAGCGTGCGGATCAACGCCTGATTGGATGGATTGTCTTCGATGCTCAACAGCCGGCACACGCCGCTGCTTTCACTGCTTGGCGGTACCAGCGGCCGCGCCGGTTCACTGTGCCGATGCTCGCCCTGCGGCAGCGAAATCCAGAACCGCGCGCCATCGCTGCTGCTGTGCACGCCGATCTGTCCACCCATCGCCTCGATCAAGCGCTTGCTCAGCGCCAGACCCAGCCCGGTGCCTTCCACCGCAGAGCGCTCGGCGCCCAAGCGCTCGAACGGTGTAAACAGGCGGTCGATCTGCGCCGGGGTCAGCCCCGCGCCCTGGTCGGCAACCGTAATACGCACCTGTTCGCCATCGGCCTGCGCGCTCACCTGCACCTGCCCGCCAGTACGATTGAACTTGACCGCGTTCGACAGCAGATTGAGCAGCACCTGGCGCAGCCGCTGCGCATCGGCGCGCACCGTCCACGGTCCGTCGATGGAGGCCGGTTGCAGCGCAATGCCATGCTTGTCGGCATCCGGTGCGATCAGTCCCAGGGCTTCGTGCACGGCCGCGCGTACCGTGACCGGCTCCGGACTCAGATCAAGTTGATCGGCTTCGATACGCGCGATGTCCAGCAGCTCGGTGATCAACCCGAGCAAGTGCCTGCCGGCACCCAGAATGTGCTGCAGATGCCGCCGATGACCCGGCTCGGGCAGATCCATTTCCAGCACCTGCGCATAGCCCAGGATCGCATTGAGCGGAGTCCGCAGTTCATGGCTGCTGCGCGAGAGAAATTCGGTTTTTGCGCGGTTGGCGGTTTCGGCCTCGCGCCGCGCCAGTTGCGCTTCGGCTGCGCGTGCGGCCAACAATTCGCTGGCTTGCGCCAGACGCTGGCCGACCTGGCCCAGTTCGTCGCCGGCACGCGGCTGCGGTGCCAGCGGCAGGCCTTCGCCCAGCCGGTCGGCGTTGGCGGCCAGGGTGCGCAGGCGCCCGGACAATGCCGAGGCGAACCATGCCACCGCAAATACCGCGCCCAGCCCGCCCAGCATCGCCGCGCTCAAGGTGATGATGAGGTTGCGCTGGCGCAGCCCTTGCGCCTTGGCGGTACGCACCTGCAACTGCGCGGTTTCGTAATTGCGCAACTCGCGCAGTTCCGCACGCAGGATGTCGAGTTTGTACTTGCCATCCCACAGTTGCCGGATCTCTTCTTCGCGGCTCAGATCCGGTGCCAGCAATCGGCGCCAACCCTGCATTTTTTCCGCAAAAAGCGGCTTGATGCGCGCAAAGCGCCGCGCTTGGCTGGGATCGGTGATGCGTTGCGAAAGACGGTCGGCCACGCGCTGCAGCCGCGGCTCGGCATCGCGATACGGGGTCAGGAATTCATCGCGCCGCACCAGCCGATATCCGCGCACGCCGGCCGCGGTTTCGGCCAACAGTGCGTGCGCTTCATACAGATCGCTGAGCACTTCCAGGGTCTGCCGCACGTCGTTTTCGGCGGCGATGTTCTGCCGTTCCACGCTGTAGATCGCCATCAACGCAACGGCCAGCAACAGCAGCGGCAGGGTGACCACCGCCAGGCTTTTGCGGGTAATCGGCCAATCGTTCCAACGCACCGCCAATGCATTCATAGCGCAAGTCCGGATTGGACCGCGTACACCGCGGCCTGGGTGCGATCTTTTACCTCAAGTTTCTGCAGGATTCGCTCCACGTGCACTTTCACCGTGCCGGGAGAAATCCCCAGTTCAGCTGCGAGGGTCGCGTTGGTGAGTCCGCGCGGAAGCAACGACAACACCTGTTTTTCGCGCTTGCTCAGCGCGCCCAGACGGTCGTCCTGCAGCGGTTTGCGCCGCCGCGTGGCAATCGGTTTGGCCGGCTCCGCCACCATCGCCGGCAGCAGCAGCGCGAACGCCTGCAGCGCCTGCACGTCGTCATTGCCGGGGGCCGGGCGGCCTTCGCTCCAGGCCACGCAGAGCATGCCGTGCGTGGTGCCCAGCGCGTGGATCGGCACCCTGGCTTCGCGGATGTCGGACGGGCGCGGTGGCATCAACCAGGCCGCTTCCTGGCCGTCGCCGGCGGCGCTGGCACCGGGCGGCAATGCACGGCCGCGGCTGGCCAACACTTGCGCGCGCGGGCCGCGCTGCGCCAGTACTGCGCCGTGTTCCAGGCCCAGCAGCAGCAGCACCCGGCCAAGGACCGCATCGCAGGCCTGCTCGGGGCTGTGCACCTGGCGCAGTGCAACGGCAGCTTCCCACAGCGCCTGCCAACGCGCGCTATCGGAGGCCTCGCGGCGCAAGGCTAGGCGCCAATCGCCAGCATTGGTGGGAGTTTCCATAGGCTCGCTCTAGGCCGATCAGCATATTTGAGTATATGCCACCCGGCAGAATTGTTGGGGCTGCTTGATTTCGATACTGAGCCTGCCCGCTGAGGCACCCCCATCAATCACACGGAGATTTCCCATGCGTCGCACCCTCTTCTCTCTGGTTCTGGCTCTGGCTGCCACCCCGGCGCTGGCTGGCGGCGTGATGCATTACACCGACAAGGCCAAGCTGCCGGCCGGCGGCGAAGAACGC
>JAAIGF010029813.1_pt1 | contig 70867 bp, 58 predicted proteins | sample 6487441 | NCBI WGS metagenome assembly JAAIGF01 (sample SAMN13974129, study PRJNA590717) | phyllosphere metagenome | biome: pepper field; feature: multiple bacterial spot infested pepper fields; material: pepper leaves; isolation source: leaves from pepper fields | host: Capsicum annuum ...
TCAATGGAAATCGCGGCTGTGGCTGCGCAGGCCCTGCAGCAGTTCATCCAGGCACAGCATGCGCTGCACGATCACATGCTGCACGCCATCGACGCGTTCGAGGCGGCCGTCGATCTGCATCAGCTGGGTATCGACCAGCACGCGGTGCTGGCGGTCGGCCACGTGCCGCCAGACCACCGCATTGACCATGCCGGTCTCGTCTTCCAGGGTGAGGAAGGTGACGCCGCTGGCGGTCTGCGGGCGCTGGCGCATGCGTACCAGGCCGGCGATGCGTACGCGGCGTCCATGGCCGTGACCTGCCAGTTGCGCGGCATCCAGGCAGCCACGGCTGCGCAGCTGCGCGCGCAGGAAACTGATTGGATGGCGCCCGAGCGTGGTGCCGGTGCTGCGGTAATCGGCCTGCATGTCTTCCCATGCGCTGGGCAGCGGCAGGGCCACGCGGGCCTCGGTGGTGGCGCGGGCCTGGTCGAACAGCGGCAGCCGGTTTTCCACGCCGGAAATATCCCAGCGCGCACGATGGCGGTGGCCGCTCAGCCCACGCAGCGCACCGGCATCGGCCAGCAGGCCCTGCTGGCGCCGGTCCAGCCCGGTGCGCTGGCAGAGATCGCCGACATCGTCGAACGGGCGGCGCGCGCGTTCGCGCATCAGTGCCTGCACTGCCGTTTCGCTGCAGCCATCGATCAGGCGCAGGCCGAGCCGGATTGCCGCTGCGCCCTTGCTGAAATCCAGGGTGCAGTCCCAATCGCTGTGGCGCACGTCCACCGGCAATACCGCGATGCCATGCCGGCGCGCGTCCTGCAGCAGCTGGTCGGGGCTGTAGAAGCCCAGCGGCTGGCTGTTGATCAGGCTGGCAGTGAACGCGGCCGGGTAGTGGCACTTCAGCCAGCAGCTGGCATAGGTGAGCAGGGCGAAGCTGGCCGCATGGCTCTCGGGGAAGCCATAGCTGCCGAAGCCCTTGATCTGCTCGAACAGGCGTTCGCCGAACTCCAGGCTGTAGCCGCGGTCGAGCATGCCGGTCAACAGCTTTTCGCGATGCGGTTCCAGCCCGCCGTGGCGCTTCCACGCGGCCATCGAGCGACGCAGTGCATCGGCTTCACCGGCACTGTAGCCGGCGGCATCCACCGCCAGCTGCATCACCTGTTCCTGGAACAGCGGCACGCCCAGGGTGCGCGCGAACACGCGCTCCAGCTGGGGTGGATAGAGCGGGTTGTCCGGATCGTTCAGTGCCTCGGGGCCCTGTTCGCGCAGGATCCGCCGGCGCTCCAGATAGGGGTGCACCATGTCACCCTGGATCGGGCCGGGGCGCACGATTGCCACTTCGATCACCAGGTCGTAGAAGGTGCGCGGCTGCATGCGTGGCAGCATCGCCATCTGCGCGCGCGATTCGATCTGGAACACGCCGATGGTTTCGGCGGCGCAGATCATGTCGTAGGTCGGGCCATCCTCGTCTGGAATCGCATCCATGCGCCCTTCGTGCAGGCCGTGCTGCTGCAGCATGGCCAGGCACTTGCGGATGGCGGTGAGCATGCCCAGCGCCAGGCAGTCGACCTTCATCAGGCCGGTGGCATCCAGATCGTCCTTGTCCCACTGGATGACGGTGCGCCCGGCCATGGCCGCGTTCTCCACCGGTACCAGGGTGGACAGCGGGTGTTCGGAAATCACGAAACCACCCGGGTGCTGCGACAGGTGGCGGGGAAAGTCGATCAGCTCTTCGGTGAGTGACAGCAGGCGCCGCATCAGCGGCGTGTCCGGATCGAAGCCGCGTTCGCGCAGGGTGTCCGGCAGCGGGATGTTGCCGCCCCAATGGTCCATCGCCGCGCCCAGCTCATTCACCTGGTCCATCGGCAGGCCGAGCGCGCGGGCGACATCACGGATCGCGCTGCGGCCGCGGTAGCTGATCGCCACGGCGGTAAGCGCGGCGCGCTCGCGGCCATAGCGGTTGAACACGTACTGCAGCACTTCCTCGCGGCGCTCGTGTTCGAAATCGATGTCGATGTCCGGTGGCTCGTCGCGCTCATCGGAAATGAAACGCTCGAACAGCAGGTTGCTGCGCGCCGGGTCGATCTCGGTGACGCCGAGCACGAAGCACACCGCCGAATTGGCCGCCGAGCCGCGCCCCTGGCAGAGGATCTGCTGGCTGCGGGCGAAGCGCACGATGTCCTGCACGGTGAGGAAGTAGGAGGCGTAGTTCTTCTTGGCGATCAACGCCAGCTCGTGTTCGATCTGCGCGCGCTGCGCCGGCTGGATGCCTCGTGGCCAGCGCTCGGGAATGCCTTCTTCCACCAGTTCGCGCAGCCAGCTGTCCGGCGTCTGCCCGTCGGGCACCAGCTCGCGTGGGTAGGTGTACTGCAGCTGGTCCAGGGTGAAGTGGCAGCGCTCGGCGATGCGCAGGGTCTCGGCCAGCAGCTCGGGCGGATACAGCTGGGCGAGCGCGCTGCGCGGGCGCAGGTGGCGTTCGCCGTTGGGAAACAGCCGCCAGCCGGCTTCGGCCACGCTGCAGCGGTGGCGGATCGCGGTCAGCGTGTCCTGCAGGGCGCGGCGGCGGCGCACATGCATGTGCACGTCACCGCTGGCCACCAGCGGCAACGCATGGCGTTCGCCGAAGGCCTGCAGCTGCTGCAGGCGTCGCACGTCGTCGTGTTCGTGGTGCAGTTCCACCGCCAGCCACAGGCGGTCGCTGAAGGCGTTGCGCAGCAGCGGCAGGTGGCTGGCATCGGGCTGGCGGTCCAGCCACAGGCACAGCAGGCCCTCGGCCAGGCCGTGCAGATCCTCGCGAAGGCAGCGGTATTCGCCCTTGCCCGCGCGCCGCCGGCAGGTGGTGATCAGCTGGCACAGGCTGGCATAGGCCTCCTGGTCGGTGCACAGCAGGGCGATCTTCGGCCCGTCCTCGACCTGGAATTCGGCACCGATGACCAGCGCCACGCCGTGCGTCTTCGCGGCCTGCCAGGCACGCACGATGCCGGCCAGCGAACACTCATCGGTGATCGCCAGGGCGCGGTAGCCCTGGCCGGCGGCACGCGCGAAAAGCTCATCGGCGGTGGACGCGCCGCGCTGGAAACTGAAGGCCGACAGGCAGTGCAGTTCGGCATAGGCAGGGGCGGGGGCGGTCATGGCGGTTCAACCGAACCAGCCGTGCAGCATCCACGGCGCATGCGGATCGTTGCGCGGGCGGAAGGCCCAGCCGCGCTGGCCGTGGGCGGTTTCCACCACGTAGTAATCGCGGCGCGCGTCGGCCTGGTCCCACCAACCCGATTCGATCCGCTCCGGCCCGGCGACGATGCGCAGGCGCGGATCACGCAGCGGCTGCGGCGTGTCCAGCAGCCAGCCAGGGCGCAGCGGCCAGTACGCGGGGGGCTTGGCCGCCGGCTGGGTGCCACTGGCACACTCGGGGCGATGGTCGGCCTGCACCGCCAGCGGCTGCACGGCGTCATCGCCGAGGCGTGCGCGCAGGCGCTCGCGCAGCTGGGTCCACGGCATCGCCTGCGCCGGGCGGGTGTCGAACAGATCGCGCGCGGCCGGCACGAACGGCGGCAGGTGTTCGGCCTGCAGGCGCAGCGCCCGGCTGCCAGCGGGCAGGGCAAAGGCTTCCATGCGATTGCGGGCGATCTCGAACAGCAGCGCAGCATCGCGCTCGGGGGCCAGCAGGCCGATGGTCAGCACGCTGGCCGGCAGCAGGTCGTGTTCGAAATACAGGTCGAAGCGCTGCACGCCGCCATCGCGCGAACAGAGGAAGGCGGCCAGGTCCAGCAGCAGGCGGCGCAGCGGGAACAGCAACGCCTGGCTGGATTCGATCTCGTACTCGAATTCGATGCGCGCATCGAAGCGGTCCGGGGGCTGGTAATAGCGCAGTGGCGGCGCCGGCAGGCCACGCAGCGCGTCCAGCTGCTGCAGCACATCGGGGGCGAAGCGCCGGGCCAGGCTGTCGCGCGGCAGGTCGAGCGCGGCGCCCAGCGTACGCAGGCCGGAGCGGCCGAGCACGGTGACCGCCTCGGCGGGCAGGCCGCAGCGCGACAGGGGCAGCTGCGCGAGCAGCGCCGGCAGCTGCTGCATGTCGACGCCCAGGCCATCGTGCACGTTGGCCAGCACACGTGCGGCATGCGGGGTGGGCGCGGCCACCAGGCGATGGCGGAAGCCCAGCTCGTGCAGGCCATCGCGCAGGCGTTTCTCGATCTTCAGCCAATCACCGAACAGGGCACGGCTGGCGCCGATTTCCAGCACCAGCGCATGCGGGAAATCGAGGCTGACCTGCGAGCTGTACGCATAGGCCCAGCTGGCCAGCAGCTGGCGGGTGTGCTGTTCGGCGCTGGGGTCGTAATCGTGCAGCTGCATGTCCTGCACCAGCACCTGCGCGGCCGACAGCAGCATGCCCGGGCGCAGGCCGGCCGCGCGCGCCGCCGGGCTGACCGCACGCAGCACGCGGCGCTGCGCCGGCCCCTGCAGCAGCACCAGCGGCCGCTGCGGGTCCGGCTGCAGGCGCAGCACGCTGTCCAGCGCCAGCTGCGGCAACAACAGGCAGGCCCAATGCATGGCGCGGCCTCAGTGGGCGAGGGCCAGCGGCAGCGGTTGCGCCGGTGGCAGGCCGCCGCGGCACTTCAGCACCCGCACCTGGCCGTGGTCGAGCTGCAGGCGCAGGCTGGCCGGGGAGGGATTGCGTGCGGCGCGCACGTCGCGGAACACGAAGCCCAGGCACTGGCCGCTGTCGGCGGCGACCTGCAGGCGGCGCAGCGAACGGTCATCGGCCTGCTGCGGCTGCGGCCAGCACAGCACCGCGGCACAGGCGGCCGAGCGCAGGCATTGTTCGGCCGCCCACAGGGCCTGCTTCGGCGCGGCCTGGATGATCTGCAGCTGGGCCAGGTCGAGGCCGGCCGCGGCCCAGGCCGGGGCGTGCGGACGGTAGGGCGGGGCGACCAGCACGATCGGCCGGTCGCGCTGGCTCAACCTGGCCAGTGCCGGCCAGACCAGGGCCAGCTCACCCACCCCGGGGGCATCCTGCAGCACCTCGCACAGGCCGCTGGCCGGCCAGCCGCCGCCGGGCAGGCGGGCATCCAGCGCCGGGTGGCCGCTGGCCAGGTGGTCGCTGGCCGGCCCGGTGCGCGCCGGGCCACGCCACAGCTGGCGGCCGTCCAGCAGACGGTCGAGCGCGACGACGGCCCCCATCAGCCGGTCCTCCAGGGGAGGCGCCGGTCAGGCGGGAAGCGGCAGGAATGGGCGGAAACGGCGGGCATGGAGCGAGTATCGACGGGCCGGGATCAGGGGCTGAGACCGACATGCTACTCGCCTTGTGAGTAAAATTACTAATCAAATTGGCGGGCTGGCCGGTAGATCCACGCCATGCGTGGATGGGGTCATCGTGAAGGGGGTCAGAGCCCTTTCTGCGAAAGGGATCCGACCCCGTCCCGCCTGCACCTTGCGCCGTTTGTTCAATCCCGGCCGGGGCGCGGGGGCCACCCTGCAGGCCCCTTACTCACGGCCTGCCGATGAAACGCTGGATCCTCCGCCTGTACGCCCCGTTGTTCCTGTCGGGCTTCGTTGCCGCCGCCATCGCCTGGGTCGGTCATTGCCATGGCGACCCGTTGTGGCTGCTGCCCCTGCTGGCCGTCGCCATCGGCGTTTCCTTCGTGGCCGAACGCCTCTGGCCCTACGACCCGGCGTTCAACCACGACCACGGCGATCGCCTGCGTGACACCCTGCATGCCGTGGTCAACGAAGGCCTGAACCTGCTGTCGATCGCGGCCGTGCCGCTGCTGGCGGCGATCATTCCGTGGCAGGCGTGGCCGCAGCAGTGGCCGTTCGCGCTGCAGGTGCTGGTGGCCATCATCGCCGCCGATCTCGGCATCACCCTGGTGCACTACGCCAGCCATCGCATCGGCTGGCTGTGGCGGCTGCACGCGGTGCATCACAGCGTGACCCGCATGTACGGCTTCAACGGCCTGATGAAGCACCCGCTGCACCAGGCCGCCGAGGCGGTGGGTGGCGTGCTGCCGTTGCTGCTGCTGGGCCTGCCGCTGCCGGTAGCGGCGGTGCTGGCCATCGCCATCGCCATCCAGCTGCTGCTGCAGCATTCCAACGTGGACATGCGGCCGGGCGTGCTCGGCCGGGTGATGGCCTGGGCGCCGCTGCACCGCTTCCACCACATGCGCTACGGCACCGCCGGCGACGTCAACTTCGGCCTGTTCCTGACCGTCTGGGACCGCCTGCTGGGCACGGCCTTCGATGCGCCGGACTATCGCCTGGGGACGCGTGACCTGGGCATCGGCAGCCAGCCGGACTATCCGCGCGACTATGCGGGGCAGCTGCTGGCGCCGTTCCGTGAGCTGCCCCATGGGCAGGTACCCGGGGTGCCCGAAGGGCTGCGCCGTCGCCGTTGAGTGCGCCTCAGGCAGCGCGCAGCTGCAGGCCCTGCAGTTGCGCCGCACCGATGCCGAACATGCGGCGCAGGCTGCGCGACAGATGGGCCAGATCGGCGAAACCGGCGGCATGCGCGCTGTCGGTCAGGCTGTGCCCGCGCAGGTGATGGGCCAGGGCGATGCGCAGCCGCTGCCACAGCACCCAGCCACGCAGGGTCACCGCGAGATCGGACTGGAAGCGCCGGTGCAGCTGGCTGGTGGACAGGTGCGCGGCCCCGGCGATGTCCGCGGCCGGCACCGGGCCGGGCAGGTGCTGGGCGATGTGTTCCAGCGCCACCTGCACGCGGCGGTCCAGAGGCTGCGCACGGCTCAGCTGCGGCAGGCGTTGTTGCAGGGCGGTGATGTCGGTGGGCAGCATGGGCAGCTGCTGCTGGATTTGTTCGAGATCAGCGTGGGCCGGCTCCAGGAACAGGGTGCAACCGTCCTGCGGCGCCGAGAGGATGGCGTGCGGCACGAAGGACGGCAGCCACAGGCGCTGGCCCTGCTGTGCCACGCCGTCGATCTCCACCTGCCAGGGCGCGCCATCGCTGAGCAGCAGCTGGTGGGCGTAGTGCGCGTGCGTGCCGCTGCCAGCGGCATGGCCCTGCAGCAGGGCGGCGTGTGCATCCAGCAGCAGGGTGCCAGTCCAGGGCAGGGCGGGGTGGGGCATGCCGCAATTGTAGATGCGCGCCGTGCGTGGATGGACCGCCACCGGAATCGAATCCATGGAGATCCGACCCCGTGCCGACCAACGGTCGGCACCCACCACCATCAGCAGCAGATTCCATCAGCAGCAGGTTCCATCAGCAGCAGGTTCCATCAGCAGCAGGTTCCAACAGCTAGCAGGAAACTGTCGAAGGCGGGGTGGGTCCGGTGGCAGGGGCGTGAGCCGCATGGATGCGGCGACCGAGCTTACATGGACGTACTTGCAGCGTCCCCTGCCACCGGACCCACCCCGCCATCCCACGGAATGCAGGCTTTTGACGTTGACGTCGACGTTGACGTTGACGTCAGCGGGTGCCGGGCGGCAGCCCGGCCGTCCCATCACCGCCCATGCGGATCCGGGCGATGGTGCACGTACTCGACCACGGTGCCATCGGGATGCACCGCATTGAACGCCGCACCGGTGGGCACCACCTGCAGCGGGAAAATGATCTCGGCGCCGGCCGCCACCAGCCGGTCGTGATAGGGCCGCACATCATCGACCAGCAGGGTACCGGTAGTGGAGGTGAACGGTGCCAGCGCGTCATCGCTGCCTTCGATCAGCAGGAACGCACCGACCATGGCCAGGCGCAGGCCGGCATCGGGGAACGGAAAGCCCGCATCGGCCACCACGCCCTGCAGCTGCTCGTAGAACGCCACGCTGCGCTCCAGCTCGCCGGGAGTGACGAACACGCGGATCAGCACGCGCGGGCTGCGCTGGCTGGAAGTATCACAGCGGTCGCGCCAGAGGTGGTCGAAAGTGCGGTGTACGTTCATGGGCTCGGTCCATCGCCGGGGACTCCCATTATCGGCACGGCCCTGCGGCCCGCTGATGACCGCCGGTGATGGCCTGATAACCAGGGCCAGATAAGGGCCTGTGACTTAGGTCCTGTTGACAGTCATCAACGGCCTCGCCCAATCTTAATGGGATGGGCCGCCTGGCGGCCCGGGCGGGCAGGTTGTCACGCCGGGAGGAGGGTCCCGCGCGCAGACCGGTCCGTCCTCTGGCCCGCGGTGTGTTGCCTGGCAACGCCCGCGCGGCATGAACGCTGCACCCTTCGGCGGCACTTTCCCTGGACCGATTGCCTTGGCAACGGAATTACGCTCGCCGATGAAAACGTTTACAAAGCCGCTTGCCCTGTCCCTTGCGCTGTCTGCCGCGCTGGCCGCCCCGGCCTGGGCCGACACGGCCGCCTTCACCGTGCTGACCCTGGACCAGGCGCCGACCGCCGATGCCATTCCCGCCCTGGCTGCCCAGCTGAAATCCCTGCAGGTGGACGCCGTCAGCGTGCGCCAGGTGCAGCGCGGCATCGGCCAGGTCGATCCGCTGCAGCTGCTGGCCGATGGCCTGGGCTACGAATACCGCTTCATCGCCGCCGGCAAGGATGATGGCCAGACCCAGCAGGGCCAGGCCGTGCTGACCCGCCTGCCGATCGCCGCCGAATCCGGCCCCGACCAGCCTGGCCTGAACTACCTGCGCCTGGACGATGGCCGCCACACCGTGGCCCTGTACACCGATGCCGGTGCGGGCGCCGCGCGCCTGCCGGCCCTGGTCACCCGTTCGCGCCTGGGCGCACCGGCCGTGCTGCTGGGTGCGGTGGCCGGTGAATCGGCCAAGGCTGCCGGTTTCGATCCGGCCCGCGTGGCCCTGGAAGCCGATGCCAGCTACTTCAGCGATGGCTTCCAGGCTGCCAGCAGCGCGCCGTTCAAGATCGATGGCAGCGCCCTGCGCGCGACCCTGCTGACCCTGGCCTACGTGGCCGACAAGGGCGGCGAGCAGCCGTGGATGGACGCCACCCTCAACGCCGATGCGCGCGCTGCGCTGCTGCTGAAGGCGATGACCGAGGACGAGAAGTTCCAGATGCTGCACAGCTACTTCGGGCTGGGCAAGGACGGTGGCCCGCTGCCGGAAGGCGCCGTGGGTTCGGCCGGTTTCGTGCCGGCGGTGCCGCGCCTGGGCATTCCGGCGCAGCAGTCGGCCGATGCCGGCGTGGGCGTGACCAATCCGGGCGGCATCCGTCCGGGCGACTTCGCCACCGCGATGCCGTCCGGCCCGTCCACCGCCTCCAGCTGGAACCGCGAAGTGGCCTTCGCCGGTGGCGCGACCATGGGCCGCGAAGCATGGCAGCAGCGCTTCAACATCCTGCTGTCGGGCAGCGTCAACCTGCAGCGTGATCCGCGCAACGGTCGCAACTTCGAATACGCCGGTGAAGACCCCCTGCTGGCCGGTTCGATGGTCGGCGCGCTGATCCAGGGCGTGCAGAGCCAGCACGTGATCTCCTCGATGAAGCACTTCGCGCTGAACGACATGGAGACCCGCCGCAACTTCCACGACGTGCGCATCGGCGAACAGGCCATGCACGAATCGGACCTGCTGGCCTTCGAGATCGCGCTGGAAGCCGGTCGCCCGGGCGTGGCGATGTGCTCGTACAACAAGATCAACGGCACCTACGGCTGCGAGAACGGCTACCTGATGAACCAGGTGCTGAAGCAGGAATGGAAGTTCCCCGGTTTCGTGATGTCCGACTGGGGCGGCGTGCACAGCGGTTCGAAGGCGGCGCTGGCCGGCCTGGACCAGCAGTCGGCCGGTGAAGTGTTCGACGCCGCGGTGTTCTTCGATGAGCCGCTGCGCCTGGCCGTGCACGGCGGCGTGGTGCCGCAGGCGCGCCTGAACGACATGGTGGCGCGCATCCTGCGCACGATGTTCCTGCACGGCAACTTCGACAACCCGCCGCAGCACCAGAAGGTGGATGCCGAAGCCGGCTACGCCGTCGCCCAGCGCACGGTGGAAGAGGGCAGCGTGCTGCTGCGCAATGAAGGCAACCTGCTGCCGCTGGCCGACAGCGTGAAGCGCATCGTCATCATCGGTGGCCATGCCGACAAGGGCGTGATCGGTGGTGGTGGTTCGTCGATGGTGGGCGTGACCGCCAAGGGCACCAACGCAGTGCCGGGCGTGATGCCGACCACCTGGCCGGGCCCGGTGATCTTCCACCCGTCCTCGCCGCTGGAATCGCTGCGTGCGGCGCGTCCGGACGCAACCATCGAGTACGTGGACGGCACCAACGCCGCTGCGGCGGCCAAGGCGGCCGCGCAGGCCGACGTGGCCATCGTGTTCGCCACCCAGTGGGCGGCCGAATCGGTGGACCTGCCGGACATGCAGCTGCCCGACAAGCAGGACGCGCTGATCTCGGCGGTGGCCAAGGCCAACCCGAAGACCGTGCTGGTGCTGGAAACCAATGGCCCGGTGCGTACCCCGTGGCTGGCGCAGGTGCCGGCGATGCTGCAGGCCTGGTACCCGGGCATCCGCGGTGGCGAAGGCATCGCCGCGCTGCTGACCGGCCAGGCCAACCCGTCCGGCCGTCTGCCGGTGACCTGGGTGGTGGACGAATCGCAGCTGCCGCGCCCGCACATCGACGGCCTGGGCTTCAAGCCGAAGAAGGAGTTTGGCGACGTGTTCGATTTCGATATCGAAGGCGCCAACGTCGGCTACAAGTGGATGGCCGCCAAGGGCCTGACCCCGACCTTCGCGTTCGGCCATGGCCTGTCCTACACCTCGTTCGCCTATGAAAACCTGAAGGTGAGCGTAGAGGGTTCGCGCCTGGTCGCCAGCGTGGACATCCGCAACACCGGCAAGCGCGCCGGTGCCGACGTGGCCCAGCTGTACCTGAAGCTGCCGGCCGGCAGCACCACGCCGATCCGCCTGATCGGCTATGACAAGGTGCAGCTGCAGCCGGGCGAACAGCGCCGCATCCGCATCGAAGCCGAGCCGAAGACCCTGGCCCACTACGATGCGCAGGCGCGCCAGTGGAAGATCGACGGTGGCACCTACCAGGTGCAGCTGTCGCGCAACGCGGCCGAGCCGCTGCAGAGCGTGGACGTGCAGCTGGTAGAGCAGGTGCTGCGCTGATCCAGCGGGTTGTTGATGTTTGAAGGAACGGCCCCGAAAGGGGCCGTTCCTTTTTGTGTGAAAAGGGGACGGAGGGGATTAAGTCGTTAGTGCACAAACGACTTAATCCCCTCCGTCCCCTTTTTGCCAGGTGCGCAGGAAATCGATCAGGTGGCGCACCTTCAACGAGGGCTGCGTGCTGTGCGGGTAGACCGCGTAGACGCTCTGCTGCGGAAAGCGGTGCTGGCGCAGTACCGGCCGCAGGCGGTCGTGGGCCAGGTCGTCCTCGATCAGCCAGCGCGGCAGCACGGTGACGCCTGCGCCGGCCAGGGCGAAGGCGCGCAGGCTGCTGGCGCCGTCCACGCGCACCACCGCATTGCCCGGATTGGTCGCAAACAACGCGTCGCTGCCGTCCGGCGCCACCACCGGCACATCGGCCAGGCGCGGATAGCCGAGGCGGGGCAGGGTGCCCAGCTGCACCGGGTCATCGGCCGCATCGGCAGAGGGCAGGCGCGCCAGCAGCGACGGTGCGGCCACCGCGCACAGTGGGTGCCGCTCCAGTTCGCTGGCATGCAGGCCTGAATCCGGCAGGCGGCCAAGGCGGATGGCCACGTCGAAACGTTCGGGAATCAGGTCGGCCGGTGCCGGCGACGTGGACAGATGCAGCTGCAGCGCCGGGTGCCGCGCTCGGAATGCCTCCAACGCCGGGATCAGCCGCAGCTGCGCGTACTCCGGCGTGGTGGTCAGGCGCAGCGTGCCCTGCAGCTGGTGCTGGTCGCGGCGCGCGGCATCGATGGCCGCCTGGGCCGCATCCAGTGCCTGCACGCAATGCTGCAGGAACTGTTCGCCGGCCTCGGTCAGGGCCAGGTGGCGGGTACTGCGCAGCAGCAGGGTCACCCCCAGTTCCTGCTCCAGCCGCTTCAGGTTGAAGCTGACCACCGCGCGGCTCAGGCCGAGGCGGTCGGCGGCTGCAGTGAGGCTGCCGGCATCGACCACGGCGCGGAAGATGTCGAAGCGATCCAGGCTGACCATGGCGATTCATTGTCAAAACAGATTTGACAGTGTTGCAGCAGATGTCGTGTTTTTCCAGCGAGCGTCGAAAGGCATGCTGGCCGCTTCCCCGCTGGAGCGCCGCCGATGCCGTCCCCCCGCCTGCGCCATGAGGCGATCTTCCTGCTGGTGTTCGCCCTGGACCTGGTCAACATGTTCATCGCCACGGTGGCCTACCCGGCGCTGGCGGCGGAGCTGCATGCGGATGTCGGCGTGCTGGCCTGGGTCGGCACGGCCTACATGCTGGGACTGAGTGTGGTGATACCACTGGCGCCGTGGCTGGCCGCGCGCTGTGGCGAGCACCGCCTGCTGCTGGTGGCGCTGCTGCTGTTCGCGCTGGCGGCGGCCTTGGCCGGTGCGGCGCCGGACATCGGCTGGCTGCTGGGCTGGCGGCTGCTGCAGGGCCTGGCCGGTGGCCTGCTGATCCCGGTCGCCCAGGCCGCGGCCTACCGGCAGTGCACCCCCGACCAGCGCGGCGCGCTGACCCGCCGCATTCTGCTGGTGGCCTTGCTGGTACCGGCGCTGGCACCGGCGTTGGGTGGGCTGCTGGTGCAGTGGCTGTCCTGGCGCGGCGTGCTGTGGGCCAGCCTGCCGCTGGCACTGGCGGCGATGGGTCTGGTGCTGGCCTGGATGCCGGCCGATGGTGAACGCACCGCGCCCCGCCTGCAGGCCTATGCGCTGGCCACGGCGATGAGCGCGCTGGGCGTGCTGCTGCTGGCACTGACCTGGCTGGGCGAGCCCGGCCAACGGAGTGCCGGTGCGGTGCTGTTGCTGCTGGCGCTGGTGCTGGCGACGGCCCACCTGCGCCACGCGCGCCGGCAGGCACAGCCACTGCTGCGCTGGTCGCTGCTGTCCCATCGCGGGCTGCGGCTGGCGATGCTGGTCTATCTGGCCGTGCCGGGCGTGTTCATCGGAAGCCAGCTGGCCAGCACGTTGCAGCTGCACCAGGCCGGTTACAGCGCCGCACGCATCGGTACGCTGATGCTGCCGTGGGCGCTGGCCTCGGCGCTGGCCATCACCGGCAGCCGTCGCCTGCTGGCGCGCTTCGGGCCTGCGGCGGTGCTGCGCGGCGGGATGTTGTTGCAGGCCAGTGGCCTGCTGCTGATGGCTTTGCTGCCGCAGCCTTCGTTCGCGCTGGCGGCGCTGCTGTTTGCGCTGATGGGGGCGGGCGGCAGCCTGTGCAGCAGCACCGCGCAGACGCTGGCCTTCCACGGTGTGGAGGCCGAGGCGCTGGGTGATGCCAGCGCGCTGTGGAATCTCAACCGCCAGCTCAGCTTCTGTCTTGGCACCGCCGCCATCGCGCTGCTGCTGGCCCTGGCCATGCAGTGGCTGCCGGCGCGGGCCACCGGCGTGGCGCTGGGCCTGGCCGCCTTCCTTACCCTGCTGCCGCTGGCGCTGTTGCGCCGCGCGCAGCCCTTGCTCCTTCCGCAACCGGAGAATGCCTGATGCACCGCACCGCCGAACATGAAATCCACGACCTGCACGACAGGCTGCAGGCCTGGTTCCGCGCCAATGTGGGCGCCGATACACTTGACGATCTGATGGCGCATTTCTGTGCGGACTTCAGCATGGTCGGCATCGCCGGGCGGCGGCTGGATCGGCAGGCGGTGCAGGCCTTGTTCGTGGGTGGGCATGGTGCGCGCCCTGGCCTGCGAATCGCCATCGACGCCGTGCAGGCGATTGAAGCACCGTCACCGCTGGCAGTGCTGCGCTATCGCGAGGGGCATGCAGTGGGCGATGGGGCGGTCGCATGGCGCGAGTCGCTGGCGGTGCTGCGGCAGGAGCAGGGGCGTTGGCGCTGGTTGGCGCTGCATGAGGTTCAATCGGGCTGACGGATCCGCCGGGCATGGCCCGGCGCTACCTCGGGGCCGCGGGTCGGATCGAGGGCCGCGGGTCGGTAGCGCCGGGCCATGCCCGGCGGACGCTCCGATGTCCCACGGCACATGTGCCATCAGTCCTGCCCCCAAAGAGCGCAGAACGCAAAGCCTGCACACACTTCACCGGACAGGGCAGGAGTAGGCTTGGGACTTTCCTGTCGGGAGGGGTTTCCATGCGTGTGCGTGCCGTTGCTGTAGCGATCGCCCTTGGCCTGTCCAGCACCGTGCTGGCCGCCGATACCCCGCCGATGACCCCGGACATCAGCGGCAAGCCTTTCGTGGCCCCCGATGTCGGCCGTGACTACGACAAGCGCGTGGTGATGGTGCCGATGCGCGATGGCACCAAGCTGTACACCGTCATCGTGGTGCCCAAGGGCGCGCACAACGCGCCGATCCTGCTGACCCGCACGCCCTACGACGCGGCCGGCCGCGCCAGCCGCATCGATTCGCCGCGCATGCGTGACACGCTGCCGCAGGGCGATGAAGTGTTCGTCGATGGCGGCTACATCCGCGTGTTCCAGGACATCCGCGGAAAGTACGGTTCCGAAGGCGATTACGTGATGACCCGGCCGCTGCGCGGTCCGCTGAACAACACCAAGGTCGATCATTCCACCGATGCGTGGGACACCATCGACTGGCTGGTCAAGCACGTGCCGGAGAGCAACGGCAAGGTCGGCATGCTCGGCTCGTCGTATGAGGGTTTCACCGTTGTGATGGCCTTGACCGACCCGCATCCGGCGCTGAAGGTTGCGGCACCGGAAAGCCCGATGGTCGATGGCTGGATGGGTGACGACTGGCTCAACTACGGCGCGTTCCGCCAGGTCAACTTCAACTACTTCGCGATGCAGACCGAGAAGCGCGGCAAGGGCACCCCGTTGCCCAGCCTCGGCTACGACGACTACAGCACTTTCCTGCGCATCGGTTCGGCCGGCGACTATGCGCGCTTCACCGGCGTGGACCAGCTGACCTGGTGGAAGAAGCTGGTGCAGCACCCGTCCTACGATGCCTTCTGGCAGGGCCAGGCGCTGGATGCGGTGATGGCGAAGACGCCGCTGAAGGTGCCGACCATGTGGCTGCAGGGGCTGTGGGACCAGGAAGACATGTGGGGCGCCAACCATGCCTACCAGGCGATGGAAGGCCGCGACACCGGCAACACCCTCAACTACCTGGTGATGGGCCCGTGGCGGCACAGCCAGGTGAACTACACCGGTGACTCGCTGGGCGCGCTGAAGTTCGATGGCGATACCGCGCTGCAGTTCCGCCGCGACGTGCTCAAGCCGTTCTTCGACCAGTACCTGGTGGACGGTGCCCCGAAGGCCGACACGCCGCCGGTGCTGATCTACAACACCGGCGAAAACCATTGGGACCGCCTGCAGGGCTGGCCGCGCAGCTGCCAGAAGGACTGCACCGCAGCCAGCAAGCCGCTGTACCTGCGCGCCGGCGGCAAGCTGGCCTTCCAGGCGCCGGCGGCGGGCGAGGGTGACTTTGAGGAATACGTGTCCGACCCGGCCAAGCCGGTGCCGTTCGTGCCGCGCCCGGTGCGCTTCGGCGATCGTGACATGTGGACCACCTGGCTGGTGAAGGACCAGCGCTTCGTCGATGGTCGCCCTGACGTGCTGACCTTCATCACCGAGCCGCTGAGCGAACCGCTGCGCATCGGTGGCGCGCCGGCGGTGCACCTGCAGGCATCGACCAGCGGCACCGACAGCGACTGGGTGGTGAAGCTGATCGACGTCTACCCGGACCAGGATGCCTCGTCGCCGGAAATGGGTGGTTATGAGCTGCCGGTGTCGCTGGCGATCTTCCGTGGTCGTTACCGCGAGAGCTTCAGCGAGCCCAAGGCGCTGGTGGCCAACCAGGTGCAGCCGTACCGCTTCGACCTGCCCAATGCCAACCACGTGTTCCAGAAGGGGCACCGGGTGATGGTGCAGGTGCAGTCCAGCCTGTTCCCGCTGTACGACCGCAACCCGCAGACTTACGTGCCGAACATCTACCTGGCCAAGCCGGGGGATTACCAGAAGGCCACGCAGCGGGTCTGGCACAGCGCCGCGCAGGCCAGTTACATCGATCTGCCGGTGTATTGAGGCTGGTGGACGCGCCGGGCCATGCCCGGCGGTGGTAGTGCCGGCCGCTGGCCGGCATGCCATGCGAGAGCGTGTCGACCAAGGTCGACACCTACCAGAGCGGGGATCGATCGATGTTGGTAGCGCCGGGCCATGCCCGGCGTGGTAGTGCCGGCCGCTGGCCGGCATGCCATGCAAAAGCGTGTCGACCAACGGTCGACACCCACCAGGGCGGATCACCCCACCTTCGAGGGGCCGGTACGCCAGCGGCTGGGCACCAGGCCGAAGCGCTTGCGGAACGCCGCAGCGAAGTTGCTGGGGTGGCGGTAGCCGGTCGCGGCCGCCGCCTGTTCGACGCTCCAGCCGCGTTCGCGCAGGCCCTGTTCGGCATGGTGCATGCGCTGTTCGTGCAGGTAATCGAACACCGAGCAGCCGTACTGCTGCACGAAATGACGGCGCAGCGAACTGGGGCTCATGCAGGCGATCTGCGCCAGTTCAACCAGGCTGTGCTCGTGGCTGGGGTCTTCGCGCAGGAAATCGCGCACGCGTTCCAGCCGCGCATGCTGCCCGGCACGCAGCGCACGGGTGGTCGCCCCGTGCAGGTCATCGGCCTGCAGGCCGACCGCCAGGATCTGCAGGGCCAGGCCCTCGCGCCACAGTGCATCCAGATCGCCCTGCCAGGGGCTGTCGAACAGCTGCGACAACGCCGGCACCAGCGTGTGTGGAATGGCCCAGTGGCGGCAACCAACTTCGCTGCCCTGCAGCGCCTGCTGCAGCGCAGGTTGTTGCAGCAGGTCCACATCGAACTCCGCAGGAATGCGCAGGCTCACGCCACGCAGGCGCACGCTGCCTGGATGCACGCCGCGCATCTCGACCGGCTCACGGTGGTGGCTGGTCATCGCGGTGCCGGCGCGCAGGCTGAAGGCCTCACGCTGCGGTACCTGCACGTCGACCTGACCATCGAGCATCATCCGGATCGACAGGCCCGGCCGCTGCTCGGCAGTGGCCGTATAGCCCACGCGGTTGCACACATCGGTGGCGATCAGGCTGAGGCCGCCGCGCAGGGTCTGTTCGTGCATTTCGCCGCGACCGACCCATTGGTCGTCGCGCAGGTCGCGCGGGTCGGCGCGGTAGTCATAGCCGTGCCGATCGCCGAAGCGACGGTAATCGGCAAAGGTGAAATATCGGGACATTGCGAAGCCGCTCAGCTGGGGAGGAGAGTGCTGGCGTCGGCTCGCAGGAACATTCTAGCGCGGGCCCGCCGCCGCAGCGACGGGCCGGTGACAATGGATTACGCGCCCAGTGCGGGGTAGTCGGTGTAGCCGTGTTCGCCGCCGCCATACAGGGTGTTGGGGTCGAGGTCGGCCAGCGCGGCGCCGCTGCGCAGGCGCGCCACCAGATCGGGGTTGGCGATGAAGGGACGCCCGAATGCGATCATGTCGGCGTAGCCGCTGGCCACAGCCTGCTCGGCACGCGCGGCGTCGTAGCCGTTGTTGGCAATCCACGGGCCACGGAAGCGCGCACGCAGGCCGGCGTAGTCGAAGGCGAGGTTGTCACGGTCGCCGCCGGTGGCCCCTTCGATGACATGGATGAAGGCCAGGCCCTCGATCGTGTCCAGGCGCTCCACCGCGCGGTCGAACAGCGGCTGCGGATTGCTGTCGTGCGCATCGTTGACCGGTGTGACGGGCGACAGGCGCACGCCGGTGCGGGCCGGGCCGATGGCTTCGGCCACCGCGCTGACCACTTCAAACAGCAGGCGCGTACGGTTCTCGATGCTGCCACCGTAGGCATCGCTGCGGTGGTTGCTGCCATCGCGCAGGAACTGATCGATCAGGTAGCCGTTGGCGGCGTGCACTTCCACGCCGTCGAAGCCGGCGGCAATTGCGTTGCGTGCAGCGGTGCGGTAGTCCTCGATCAGCGCCGGGATCTCCTCGATGTCCAGTGCACGTGGGGCGGACACATCCTCGAAACCGTTGGCGGTGAAGGTCTTGCCATTGGCGCGGATCGCGCTCGGTGCCACCGGCACTTCGCCTTCCGGCAGCAGGCTGGTGTGGGAGATGCGGCCGACGTGCCAGAGCTGCAGCACGATGCGGCCACCGGCGGCGTGCACCGCGTCGGTCACCGGCTTCCATCCAGCCACCTGCGCGTCGCTGTAGATGCCCGGGGTGTCGAGGTAGCCCTGGCCGAGCGGGCTGATCTGCGTTGCCTCGGCAATGATCAGGCCGGCGCTGGCACGCTGCTGGTAGTAGGTGATTGCCAGCGGCGAGGGCGCGCGGTCGGGCAGGGCGCGGTTGCGCGTCAGCGGCGCCATGGCGATGCGGTTGGCCACGGCGATGTCGCCAAGGTGGGTGGGCGTAAACAGCAGATCGGCGGCAGGGCTCATCGAAGCTTCCAGAGGGGAGAGGTGAAACTTGGAGCATAGACGGGAACGTGTTGCAGCGATGGGAAGATTCGTTGCAGGCGATGGGGGTCGAATGTCGCCGGAGATGGCACGGCCGTAACGCACGTGGGGGTAGGGTCGCCACCAGGCGGACCCGCTCCGCATCGTCGAACAACACATGGAGAACACAGATGATCGACTACCAGCTCAAGGGCAAGACCGCGATCGTGACCGGCGGTGTGTCCGGCATCGGCCTGGCCGTGGCGGAACTGCTTGCTGCATCCGGTGCCAGCCTCTCGGTGTGGGACCTGAAGCAGGACGCGGTGGATGCCACCGTGCAGAGCCTGAAGGCGAAGGGCGTGCAGGCCATCGGCATCGCACTGGACGTGACCGATGAAGCGGCGGTGGAGGCGGCGGTACAGCGCACGGTGAAGGAGCTGGGTGGCATCGACGTGGCGGTGAACAACGCCGGCATCGGCGGCCCGGCTGCAAGCAGTGGCGACTATCCGGTCGATGGCTGGAAGCGCGTGGTCGATGTGAACCTGACCAGCGTGTTCCTGTGCCAGCGTGCGCAGATCCAGGCGATGCGCGCGGCGGGCAGGGGCGGCAGCATCATCAACATGGCCTCGATCCTGGGCCAGGTGGGCTATGCCGGTTCCACCGCCTACGTGGCAGCCAAGCATGGCGTGGTGGGCCTGACCCAGACCGCCGCGTGGGAACATGCCGGCGATGGCATCCGCATCAATGCGGTCGGCCCGGGCTTCATCGCCACGCCGCTGCTGGAAAAGATGGATGCCAAGGTGCGCGCGACGCTGGAAGGGCGCCATGCGCTCAAGCGCCTGGGTACGCCGGAGGAAGTGGCGGCGCTGGTGGCCTGGCTGGCCAGTGATGATGCCTCTTTCGCGACCGGCACCTATTACGCGATCGACGGTTGCTACCTGGCGCAGTGATGCGCTGCTGAGGGGAACGGATGGATGGAGTCAGAGCCCCTGCGGGGATCCGACCCCGGGCATCGCCCAGCGCTGCCGGGTGAACCGGCCGTGGTGGCATTTTCACCGTGGTGCCACGGCCCTCGCGCGACGCTCCGGGGAAACCCCCGGAGTCCGCCGATGGAACTCACCCAGGATGTATCGATCCTGCTGCGCGTGGCCGCGGCGATGCTGTTCGGCGGCGTGCTGGGCGTCGAACGTGAGATGGGCAAGCACGCCGCGGGCCTGCGCACGCATATGCTGATTGCCGGTGCGGCGGCGCTGATCGTCGGCCTCGGTGATTCGGTGGCCGAACATTTCCAGCAGGAGCGCTACCGCGACCTGCTGCAGGTCGATCCGGTACGCCTGATTGAAGCGGTGGTGGCCTGCGTTGGTTTCGTGGCGGCGGGCACCATCCTGCGCGGCAATCGCGAGGACCAGGTCAGCGGATTGACCACGGCAAGTTCGCTGGTGATGGCTGCAGCCATCGGCATTGCCGTGGGCATCGGCAAGTACGTGATCGCCATCGGCGTGAGCGTGCTGTGCGTGCTGGTGCTGGCGGTGATCCGGCGGGTGGAGAAGAGACTCTGAGGGGAGTGGGGGTGGGGTCAGAGCCCCTGCGGGGATCCGAGCCCGAGGTCGGATCCCCGCAGGGGCTGTGACCCATGTCCGGCCAAATGGTCAGACCAAATAATCGGCGAACCTGTGCTGTAATGGCGGCCTGATCCGGATTTGGCAGACGCCTTGAATCGCCAGTGCATCCGATACCGGGAATGGTCATACCAATATGCGTCCACCGCGCGGTGGACGCCATGACCTCGCCGCGTGTCTCCGACAAAGTGGCCGCGCAGCTGCGCCTCCTGGTGCAGGAACAGCAGCTGCAGCCGGGCGACCGGCTGCCGGCCGAGCGCACCCTGGCGCTGGAACTGGGCGTCTCGCGCACTGCGCTGCGCGAGGCCATCGCGCAGCTGGCCAGCCAGGGGCTGCTGACCGCGCGCGTCGGCGGCGGCACCTACGTGGCCGACCCGGCGGCACTCGCCCGGCAGGCGCTGCAGGAACCCCTGATGCCCTATCTGCCGGTGTTCCAGGGCGATCCGGAATACCGTTTCGATGTGCTGGAAATCCGCCACGCGCTGGAAGGTGCCACGGCGTGGCATGCCGCGCTGCGTGCCACCGACGAGGATCGCGCGCGTATCAGCCGGGCCTTCCAGACCATGCTGGACGCGCACGGCAAGAACGACCCGGCCGGCGAGGCCGCAGCCGATGCGGCCTTCCACCTGTCCATCGCCGAGGCCTCGCACAACCTGGTGCTGCTGCAGGTGATGCGCGGCCTGTTCGAGCTGCTGCAGACCAACATCTCGCAGAGCCGCGAGAAGCTCTACACCTCGGCAGCAACTTTCTCGCCGCTGTCCGACCAGCATCGCGACATGATGGATGCGGTGCTGGCCGGCGATCCCGAACGCGCGCGTGCCGCGGCCCATGCCCACCTTGAGTTCGTGCACACCACGCTGCGCAGGCTCGATGACAACGAAGCCCGGCGTGCGCGGGCCTCGCGTCTCCCTTCCCCGCATGGCTGATGACTTCCGGTTGACCCCATGATCATTTCCGCTTCCACCGATTACCGTGCCGCCGCCGAGCGTCGACTGCCGCCGTTCCTGTTCCACTACATCGATGGTGGCGCGTATGCCGAGCACACGCTGAAGCGCAACGTGTCCGACCTGTCCGACATCGCGCTGCGCCAGCGCATCCTGCGCAACATGTCCGACCTGAGCCTGGAAACCGAACTGTTCGGCGAAACACTGGCGATGCCGGTGGCGCTGGCGCCGGTCGGCCTGACCGGCATGTACGCCCGGCGTGGCGAGGTGCAGGCCGCGCGTGCGGCGGACAGCCGTGGCATTCCGTTCACCCTGTCGACCGTGTCGGTGTGCCCGATCGAGGAAGTGGCGCCGGCCATCCAGCGGCCGATGTGGTTCCAGCTGTACGTGCTGCGCGACCGCGGTTTCATGCGCAACGCGCTGGAACGCGCGCAGGCGGCCGGCGTGACCACCCTGGTGTTTACCGTGGACATGCCGGTGCCCGGCGCTCGCTATCGTGACGCGCATTCGGGCATGAGCGGTCCCAATGCCTCGCTGCGCCGCGTCGGCCAGGCCTTCACCCACCCGCGCTGGGCGTGGGACGTGGGTCTGCTCGGGCGCCCGCACGACCTCGGCAACATCTCCGCTTACCGCGGCAATCCGACCGGGCTGGCGGACTACATCGGCTGGCTGGGCAGCAATTTCGATCCTTCGATCTCGTGGAAGGACCTGGAATGGATCCGCGAGTTCTGGAAGGGGCCGATGGTCATCAAGGGCATCCTCGATCCGGACGACGCGCGCGATGCAGTGAAGTTCGGCGCCGATGGCATCGTGGTCTCCAACCACGGGGGCCGCCAGCTGGATGGCGTGCTGTCCACCGCACGCGCACTGCCGGCCATTGCCGATGCGGTGCAGGGCGACCTGAAGATCCTCGCCGATTCGGGCATCCGCAATGGCCTGGACGTGGTGCGCATGCTGGCGCTCGGCGCCGATACCGTGCTGCTGGGTCGGGCGTTCGTCTATGCGCTGGCCGCACAGGGTGAAGCCGGCGTAGCCAACCTGCTGGATCTGGTCGCCAAGGAAATGCGGGTGGCGATGACGCTGACCGGTGCGCGCCGCATCGCCGACATCGGGCGCGACTCGCTGGTCAGCCTGCCATGAGCGACCACGCGAGCGTGCTGGCACAGCTGCGCGCCGCCGTCGGCAGCCGCCATGTTCTGACCGGCGACAAGGCGACCCGGCGGTTCCGCCGGGGCTATCGGTTCGGCGAAGGACCGGTGCTGGCCGTGGTGCGCCCGGGCACGCTGCTGGAACTGTGGCGGGTGTTGCAGGCGGCGGTGCAGGGCGGGGCGGCGATCATCCTGCAGGCGGCCAACACCGGCCTGACCGGCGGGTCCACCCCCGATGGCGGCGACTACGATCGGCCGATCGTACTGGTCAGCACGCTGCGCCTGACCGGCATCCAGCTGCTGAACGAGGGCCGCCAGGTGCTGTGCCTGCCCGGCGCGACGCTGGACCGTCTGGAACAGACGCTGGCACCGCTGGGGCGCGAGCCGCATTCGGTGATCGGCTCGTCGTGCATCGGTGCCTCGGTACTGGGCGGAATCTGCAACAACTCCGGCGGCGCACTGGTGCGGCGTGGCCCGGCCTATACCGAGCTGGCACTGTTCGCCCAGGTCGATGCGCAGGGCCAGCTGCAGCTGTTCAACCACCTTGGCATTGCCCTCGGCGAGACGCCCGAGCAGATCCTGCAGCGTCTGCAGGCGGGCGACTACAGCCCCGCCGATGTCGGCGATGGCGATGGCCGCGCTGCCTCCGATGCGCGCTATGCCGAGGATGTGCGACGTGTCGATGCGGATACGCCGGCACGCTTCAACGCCGACCCCAGCCGTCATTACGAGGCGTCCGGTTCGGCGGGCAAACTGGCGGTGTTCGCCGTGCGCCTGGATACGTTCGAGAAGGAAGCCGCCGAGGTGTTCTACATCGGCAGCAACCGCACGGCCACGCTCACCGCCATCCGCCGCCAGCTGCTGACCGGCTTCGAACGCCTGCCGATCGCCGGGGAGTACATCCACCGCGATGCGTACGACATCGGCGAGCGCTACGGCAAGGACACGTTCCTGCTGATCGATCGCCTCGGTACCGCGCGAGTGCCGGCGGCGTTCGCGCTGAAAAGCCGCGTCGATGGCTGGTTCGAGCGGCTGGGCCTGCGCGGGGTGACCGACCGGGTGATGCAGGCGCTGGTCGGCCTGCTGCCGTCGCACCTGCCGCCGCGCATGGGCGAGTTCCGCCAGTGCTACGAGCATCACCTGCTGCTGAAGGTATCGGCGCAGGATGCTGCGGAGACCGAGCGCTGGCTGCGCGAGTGCTTTGCCAACCATGAGGGCGGTTTCTTCCGCTGCAGCGCCGAGGAGGGACGCAAGGCGTTCCTGCATCGTTTCGCCGTGGCCGGTGCGGCGGTGCGCTACCGCGAAGTCCATCGCGCGAAGGTGCAGGACATCGTGGCGCTGGACATTGCCCTGCGCCGCGACGATGCGGACTGGTTCGAGACGCTGCCCGCCGATATCGATGGGCGCCTGCTGCACAAACTGTACTACGGGCACTTCCTCTGCCATGTGTTCCACCAGGATTACATCGCGCGCAAAGGCGAAGACCCGATGGCCATCGAACATGCGATGTGGGCGCTGCTGGACAAGCGTGGCGCCGAGTACCCGGCCGAACACAACGTCGGCCACCTGTACCCGGCCAAGCCGGCGCTGGCCGGATTCTATCGGCAGCTGGATCCGAGCAACACGTTCAATCCCGGTATCGGCCACACGTCCAAGGTGGCGGGATGGAGCGGCTGCGATTGCAGCGGGCATTGACCATCATCGGCATTCCGCAGGGACGCGCCGACGCGCAGGAATGACGATGCACACGATGAATTCCCGAGCCGCGTGGCTTGCGCTGCTGCTGTCCGCGCCGGCACTGGCATCTGCGCAGGGATCGATCCTGCCGCAGCAGCGCGACGCCGCAGGCAATGTGATGGAACCGCTGGGCCAGGTTCTGTTGCCCGGCGAGGATGGCGGGGACCGCCTGCAGAACTGCACGGCAGACCGTGCCTGGTGCGTGGCCCTGCAGCCCAGCGACAACGAAGGTGAGGCATCCACCACGCTGGTGGTGACCGAGCGTGCACAGGGCACCGGCCAGCCGCAGTCCTGGCACGTGACGATGGATGTGCCGTCTGAAGGTGAGTTTTCACTGTGGCCATGGATCGTTCGGCTGGCACCGGGCATGGGTGCCGACCAGGCCGTGGCCGATCCGCACCAGCGGGCACGACAGAATGTGCTGGTCGGCGGCATCAGCAAGGTCAGCAACATGTATTCCGGCGGTGGTGCCGATGCGTCGCGCCTGCAGCTGGCACGGGTGCGGCACCTGGACGACGGCATCCAGGTCGACAATGACGTGTTCGGTGTGGCCTGGGCGGGACATGCGGAGATCCGTGCCTGCTTCAGCGAGCAGGACATGAAGCAGCGTGCTGGCGCCTGCCATGACAGCTACGGGTTCTCGGCCAGGCTCTCGCTGGATTCCACCGCCACGGCGATGCCGGTGCTGCGCTACCAGACCGTGGCCACGCGCTTCCCGGCCGGTGTGTCACGCAACCAGGATTCGCTGGCCAGGGGCCCGCTGACAAAGCAAGACCTGCGCACCGAGCAGGACCCGGCGTGCACGTATGTGCGTACGTTCCGCTTCAGCGATGGTGCGTACCAGCCGAACCAGGCGTTGCCGGACTGCGCGGGCTATACCGAGCCCTGAGCGCGGTAGAGTCGAGCTTGCTCGACTGCGCTTTTTGTAGAGTCGAGCCATGCTCGACTGTGTTTGCCAGAGCAGCCGAGCACGGCTCGGCTCTACAGAAGGCAAGATCAGCCGAGCACGGGCTCGGCTCTACAGAAGGCCGGGGCAGCCGAGCATGGCTCGGCTCTACGGTCGGGGTCACTCGCAGCGTGCGGCGGTGATGACGTTGTTCTTGTCCACGTACACGCGCAGGCGGTCCGGGCGGATGTCCTTGGTGGTGATGGTGGTCGGTCCGATCAGGTTGACCAGGCCGGCGCCGCTTTCACGGGACAGGCGGCGCATGCTCTCTTCGTTGCCCGGCTGGCCGACGGCCCAGCCCAGGGTGCTGGCATCGCAGCGGCCGCTGCCCTTGACCTGCGGGCCGGGCGTGCTGACGCAGGCCGACAGCAGCAGGGCAGTGGCAGGAAGCAGCAGGAACAGGCGGTGGGCAGTCATGCGGGCGCTCCATTGCAGGGGAATGGCCGCACCATAGCACTGTCTGCCGCGGCCCCGGCAGCGATCGGATCATTGCCGCTGGCCGACCGCCGATGCATAGTGCGCGAACGTACGGCATCGCGCCGACGGGCAGGTCGGGCCATTCCGGCGCAGGTGCGGAACAGGGTATGAAGTCAGGCGAAGCGCACGGACAGGGCTGGCTGACCTCGATGACGGTGCTGCCGTTGCTGCTGGCAGCTGCGACGGTCAACGCCGTGGCCATTGATCCGGCAGTGGCGGCCGCAACCGCCGATGCCGCCCCCGTGTTCGGTGGCTGGCGCAACCTGCAGACCGAGGCCGGCCATGAGCCGGCGCAGCGCAACCTGGCGTTCGGCATGCTGCCGCAGGAAGCGACCCGCGGTGACCGCTTCGTCATCCTTGATCGCGAAGGCCGCCGCGCGGTGTGCTGCCTGCAGGTGGCCAGTCCGTCGCTGGGCGTGGCCGCGCTGCGCGACCAGTACCATCTCGCACAGGCCGGGGTGGATGACCTCGGCAACGTGCGCAGCCCGTCCCGCCCCTATGTGCCGCATGTGTATGCGATGCAGCGGGTGGATGAGCTGGCCGATTACACCTTTGCCGATGTTGCCGGTGCCTACAGCGACCTGGGCGGCCTGCTGCTGCCTGAAGCCGCCGCGGTGGACCCCGAGGCGACCACGGTGCGCCTGGGCGAGGTGCAGTACCGGCTGCAGTTCCAGCGCCAGCCCTTTGCCGATGACGATGGTGCGCTGGACCGCTACACCCTGCAGGCCCCGGGCCACGGCGCGGCGAAGGTCGTGGAAGTGCCGTTCGGGACGTACTGAGCCGGTCGATGCAGGCAGTCGAGCAAGCTCGACTCTACAATGTTCGCCTGTTTACGTGAGTTTCCACCGTGTCCCTGCGTCCCCTGCTGCTGTTGTCCCTGACCACCCTGGCTGCCTGTGCCAGCGCGCCGCCGCCGCCGGCCCATTCCGATGCGCTGTGGCGCCTGATCGAGCGCGACTGCGAAGGGGGCGATGGCCCGCGAGGTGCCTGCCTGCAGGTCCAGCCGGGTGCCGACCGCCGCGACGTGCTGGTCAAGGATTCGCATGGGGATTACCAGTTCCTGTTGATGCCGCTGGACAAGGTCAGCGGCATTGAAAGCCCCGGCCTGTACCGCAGGGGCGTGCCGAACTACTTTGCCGCCGCATGGCAGGCGCGCTCGCACACCCAGCAGGCGCTTGGCCAGCCGCTGCCGCGCGAAGTGGCCAGCCTGGCGTTGAACTCGCCGCATGGTCGCTCGCAGCACCAGCTGCACATCCACGTGGACTGCCTGCGTGCCGACGTGGTGCAGGCGCTGGAGGCACAGCGTGCGGCGCTGGGGCAGCAGTGGGCGCCGCTGCCGGTGCCGCTGCGTGGCCACCCGTACCAGGCGCGCGTGCTGCCGGGCGCGGAGCTGACCGCCAACCCACTGAACCTGCTGGCCTTCGACCTGAGTGGCCCGGCCGACGTCGGCAACTGGAGCCTGCTGGTGGCCGGTCACCGCGATGCGCACGGCGCCCCCGGGTTCGTGCTGCTGGCGACCCGGCTCGACACCACCACCGGCAACGATGCCAGTGCCGAGGAGTTGCAGGACCACGCCTGCAGCGTGCTGACCGGCGCCGGTTCCGCGCTGGAGCGCGTGCGCTAACCCCGCGCGGGGTGCTGGCGGCGCCAGGCCGGCGCGGTCAGCGCATGCAGGCTGCGGTCTTCCCAGCCGTCAGGGCCGAGGTGATGGTCGCGCAGCAGGCCCTCGTTCTGGAAGCCGGCGGCGCGCAGCGCGTCTGCAAGCCCGGCGCTGTCGTCGGGCGGAAGCATCACATACACACGGTGCAGCCCGACCTGTTCGAACAGGAACGGGCACAGCGCCTGCAGCGTGTCGGCGAAGCGCTGCGCATCGGTCCAGTCGGCCTGGCAGAAGCGCTGCAGCTCGGCGCTGCGATCGCGCACGGACTGCAGGCGCACGGTCAGCTGGTCGATCAGGGCATGGCTGGCCTGGTCAAACACGCCCAGCAGCAGGCGGTCATTGTCTTCCTGCAGGCGCGAGCGCTGGATGCCGATGAACAGCTGCACCTCGGCCTCGCTGCGGCAGTTCATGTCGCAGCGGGTGCGGCGCTGCCCGCACAGCGTGCGCCAGCCGGGCAGGTCGGTGCGCTGCAGCGAGCGCAGGTTGATGGAGCCATGGCCCAGCAGCAGCAGGTGGCGGCGCAGTACCGGGTGCAGGGCAGGAGGGGATGTGAGGTTCGGTTCGATGCACATCCGGCCACGATCCCGGCTGCGCGGGCCGATGCCCATGAAATTTGTTGCAAATTACGGAGCGCGGTGCGCGATGGTCCGGGGCCGTTCAGGGATGCGGCGGTCGAGCGCGCAGCGGAAACGAAAGGCCCCCTGTTGCAGGGCTTTTGAACGCGCTCGTCTACCGCGCGCTCTCCGTCAGGGCAGCGCCTGCACGCTGTACGACTCGATGACGTAGCTGAAGGCCTGTTGCTGGCGGTCGCGCAGCAGGGCACGCACTTCCAGGATGACGCCATGGTCGCCATCGCCGCGCGGTGGCCAGAAGGTCTGGTCGGCAAGGGTCTGGCGCTGGAAGCCGAGGGGGCCGACCACGCGGCCGAAGGGTTCGTCGCTGCTGTCCAGCACCTGGTTCATCGCCGCGCTGAGGCGGCCCGGCAGGTACCAGTTGTCGGCTTCGGAGAGCACGCGGCTGCCGCAGACCAGCTGCACGCGACGGTAGCGCAGCGGCGTATCGGCACCCGCGCCGAGCGCCTTAAGTACGTCGGCCGGTGCCGCCTTGTCCTGGCCATGCACGCGCACGGCGCGCACGCGGGCCTGTTCGGCCAGGCCATGCTCGGCGCACCAGCTTTCCAGCGTACCGGTTGCACTGGGGCCGGCCAGCACGCGCTGGTGCAGCTGCTCGACCAGGGCGGCGGGCGCGATGCGCTGCTGTCCGGGCGGCGCCTGCAGCGGCGCGGTGGCACCGGCATCGGCGGCGGACAGGCTGGCGATCGGGGCAGCGGCCAGCAGGGATGCGGCCTGCCAGCGGCGGAGACGATCGTGGCGGTCGGACGGGCCCATGCGGCATCACAGCGGAAACAGGCGCCCATGTTACCCGTTCAGGCGTGTCCCCGGCGTGCTGAAAGCGTCGCGACCCGTCGGGCGTTCATCGCGTTGCCAAATACGAGGCATGCAGATATTTCGTTGGCCGATGGGCCGGGCGGGGCGCACGATGGGCCCCTTGTCTGGCTTTCCGGGAGTTCCCCCATGACCCTGCAGTTCATCCACGGCGGCGTCGACCGAGAGGGTGCGCCGGTGCATTTCCACATCCGCGACGGGCGTTTCGAGGGTTTCAACCGCGCAACGGGCCCGGCTGAAGGTGCCGAGGTCATCGACCTGCAGGGGTTCACCCTGCTGCCGGGCCTGGTGGATGGGCACATCCACCTGGACAAGAGTTTCGTCGGCGACCGCTGGCATCCGCACCAGCCGGTGGCCAGCCTGCGCGAGCGCCTGGCGGTGGAAAAGGCCGCCGTGGCCGACGCCGCGCCGATGGTGGACCGCGCCGAGGCGCTGATCCGCCAGTGCAGCGGCTTCGGTACCGTGGCGATGCGCTGCCACGTCGATATCGATGCCAGTACCGGCCTGCGCCATCTGCAGGCCGTGCGCGAGGCTGCGCAGCGTTGCGCCGACATCATGCAGATCCAGCTGGTGGCGTTCCCGCAGGCGGGGGTGATGTCCTGCGCGGGCACGGCCGCGGTGCTGGAGCAGGCCTTGGCCGAGGGCGTGGAGGTGCTGGGAGGCATCGACCCGACCACGCTGGATGGCGATGCCGAGGGGCAGCTGGCCCTGCTGTTCGGCCTGGCCGGGCGGTATGGCGTGCGCCTGGACATCCACCTGCACGAACCCGGCGAAACCGGCCTGGCCCAGCTGCTGCGCATCGCCGCGCGTACGCGTGCGGCCGGGCTGCAGGGCAGGGTGGCGGTCAGCCACGCTTACGCACTGGGCGAGGTACCGCTGGCGCGCGCGCTGCAGGTGGGCGAGGCCCTGGCGGCGGCCGGCGTGGCGATCATGAGCAATGCGCCGGGCGATCACCCGTTCCCGCCGCTGCGGGCGCTGCACGATGCCGGGGTGCGGGTGTTCGCGGGCAACGACAACATCCGTGACTGCTGGTGGCCCTACGGCAATGGCGATCTGCTGCAGCGGGCGATGCTGCTGGGCTACCGTTCGGGATTTTACACGGATGCCGACCTGATGCTGGCGCTGGAGATGGTGACCACGCATGCGGCGGCGGTGATCGGGTTGCCGGACTACGGGATGGGCGAGGGGTTGCCAGCGACGTTCGTGGCGGTGCGGGCGGATCACGGTCCCGCGGCGGTGGCGGGTGTGCCGGTCGAGCGGCGCGTGGTTGTCCAGGGGCAGTGGGTGTAGTCGGCAGGGCTTGCAGCCCTGCACCTGCAGAGACAACGTCAACAGCTAACGTCAAAAGCCTGCATTCCGTGGGATGGCGGGGCGGTGTGGGTGGTCAGGACACGCTGTAAACCCATCCATGGGGGCACGATGGCGCCATCCATGGCGCCAACGGTCCTGCCCACCCACACCGCCCCGCCTCTGACAGTTTCCGTGTGCTGTTGGTGGGTGCCGACCGTTGGTCGGCACGGGGTCGGATATCGATATATGACAGATTTCATCCACGCATGGCGTGGCTCTACTGTGCCAATTCCTAACGATTTTTCCATCAGATATCGAAATTCATTTGGGGTCAGAGCCCGTTGCGGAGCAACGGGATCCGACCCCTTCTCTGACAGATCGCGGGAAACTGTCGAAGGCGGGGTGGGTCCGGTTGAGGGGGCGTGAGCCGCATGGACGCGGCGACCGAGCTTACATGGACGTACTTGCAGCGTCCCCCTCAACCGGACCCACCCCGCCAACCCACGGAAAGCCAGCTTCTGCTTTTGAAGTTGCCGGCCAGCGGCCGGCACTACCGCAGGTGCAGGGCGCAGCCCTGCAGAACACTACTCCGCCTCGCGCTGGACCTGCCGCCAGAGCTCGGCGGCGAGCGCGCGCACCGCATCATCCGCATCCGGCCGATGCAGCAGCCCGATCTCATAGTTCTCCACCACCGGCAGGCCCCGCTCACCATCGATCACGCGATGCTCGCGGCTCACCGCGCGTCGCGGCAGCAGGCTGATGCCGATGCCATCGGCCACCGCCCCCTGGATGCCGCTCAGCGACGAACTGGTGAACGCGATGCGCCAGCGCACGCCCAGTGCCTCCACCGCCTGGATCATCTCGTCGCGGTACAGGCCGCGCGGCGGGAACGTCACCAGCGGCAGCGGATCCAGCTGCAGGCTGCTGCTGCGCTGGCTGTCGATCCAGTGCATCGGCTCGCGCCGGCAGTGCACCGCCTGGCGCGTGTTGCGGCGCTGCTTGACCAGTACCAGGTCCAGCTCGCCATGGTCGAAACCATGCGCCAGGTCGCGGCTCAGGCCGCTGCTGATCTCCAGCTTCACCTGCGGGTGGCGGCGGCTGAACGCGGCCAGCATCCGCGTGGTCTGCGCGTTGACGAAGTCCTCCGGCACGCCGATGCGCACCGCGGTCTCCACCGTGGCGCCGGCCAGGGCCTGGGCCATTTCCTCGTTCAGGTCGAGCATGCGCCGGGCGTAACCCAGCAGCGTGTGCCCGGCATCGGTGGGGTGCACGTCGCGGTGGCCGCGTTCGAGCAGGCGGTGCCCGGCCAGCTCCTCCAGCCGCCGCACCTTCTGGCTGACCGTGGACTGGGTGGAATGCAGGCGGGTGGCCGCGGTGGTGAAACTGCCGCAGTCGGCCACCATCACCAGCGCACGCAGCAGGTCCAGTTCGAACAGCGTTCTATTCGATTTGGCACTGTCTTGCATTTGAACATTTCACTTCTGGATGCACGTGGCGACTTCTACCATGCGGGGCAGGGGGCGGCAAGCACGGCGCCCCGCTGCACCGGAGAACCGCAGATGCGCATCGCTCGTCGCCCTCGTTTGCCCGGCCCGCTGGGTCGCCTGTTGCTGCTGTGCCTGTTGGCGATGGTGCTACCTGGCTGTTCGGCCACGGCCGGCACGGCCGATGCGCGCCTGCGCGATGCTGCCGCGCGAGGCGATGCCGCCGCCGTGCGTGCGGCGCTGGAAGACGATGCCGATCTGGAATCGCGCGATGGGCAGGGCCGCACCGCACTGCTGCTGGCGACCCACGGCAACCACGTCGATGCCGCACGCGAACTGATCGAAGCCGGTGCCGACGTCAACGCCAAGGATGCGATGCAGGACAGCGCTTACCTGTATGCCGGCGCGCGCGGCCTGGATGACATTCTCGCGCTGACCCTGGCCCACGGTGCCGACCTGCGCAGCACCAACCGCTACGGCGGCACCGCCCTGATTCCTGCGGCCGAACGCGGCCATGTGGCCACCGTGCGCACGCTGCTGCGCGCGGGCGTGGCGGTGGACCATGTCAACCGCCTGCACTGGACCGCACTGCTGGAAGCGATCCTGCTCGGCGATGGTGGCCCGCGCCATGTGCAGATCGTGCAGCTGCTGCTCGACGCCGGCGCCAATCCCGAACTGGCCGATGGCGATGGCGTGACGCCGCTGATGCACGCACGCCAGCGTGGCTACACCCGCATTGAAACCCTGCTGCGCAGCGCTGGCGCCAGCCGCTGAACCCTGACCCCTTCCACCCTGCGCGTTACGCGCGCCCACCAGGATGCCGTCCATGTTCCAGTCCCGTCCGTTGTCCCTTGCGATCCTCCTTGCCGTCGCACCGTTGTCGGCTTCCGCTGCCGAGCGTGCCGACCTGCTGATCCGCAACGCCACCGTGGTCGATGTCGAACACGCACGCAGCCTGCCGGGGCAGAGCGTGGTGATCCGGGGCGACGACATCGTCGCCGTCGGTCCCGATGCGCAGCTGCGCAGCCAGTGGAGCGCCAGCCGCCAGATCGACGCCAAGGGCAAGTACCTGATCCCGGGACTGTGGGACATGCACGTGCACTTCGGCGGCGGGCCGGCCCTCATCGAAGAGAACAAGGCGCTGCTGCCGCTGTACATCGCCCATGGCATCACCACCGTGCGCGACTGCTCGGGCGACCTGCCGGAGCAGGTGCTGCAGTGGCGTGGCGAGATCGCCAACGGCACGCTGTTCGGGCCGCGCCTGCTCAGCTCCGGCGCCAAGATCGAAGGCATCAAGCCGGTCTGGAAGGGCACCATCGAAGTGGGCAGCGAGGCCGACGTCGACAAGGCGATCACCCGCCTGCAGCACGACAAGGTCGATTTCGTGAAGATCACCGACAGCACGCTGAAGCCGGAGCTGTTCCTGTATTCGGCCAGCGCCGCGCGCAAGGCCGGCTTCAAGGCCTCGGGCCATATCCCGATGGCGCTGACCGTCGAACAGGCAGTCGATGCCGGCCTCGCCTCAATCGAGCATCTGGATTACGCGTTCAAGGCCGGCAGCAAGGATGAAGCGCAGATCGCCGCCGATTTCGGTGCCGGCCGCATCGACCGCGCCGAGGCCAACCGCCGCTTGGATGCCAGCTTCGACCACGATACGGCGATGCACGCCTACCGCGACTTCGCCAAGCGCGGCGTGTTCGTCACCCCGACCCTCAATGGCGGCCGCATCCTCGATTTCCTCGATCAGGATGACCACGCCAACGATCCGTACCTGGCCTACATCGGCCCGGGCCTGCGTGCGACCTACCAGTGGCGCGTGGATCGCGCGGCCAAGGCGACCCCGGCGCAGATCGAAGCGCGCCACGCGCAGTACCACCAGGTGGCCTCGGTGCTGCCGATGCTGCAGGAAGCGGGCGTGACGATCATCGCCGGTACCGACGCCGGCTTCCTCAACTCGTACAACTTCCCGGGCATTGCGTTGCACCAGGAACTGCAGCTGTTCGTGAAGGAAGGCCTGAGCGCGCCGCAGGCGCTGTCGGCGGCCACGCGTTCGGGCCCGGCATGGTTCGGCCAGATGGAGCGCTACGGTGGCGTCGCCAGCGGCAAGGCGGCCGACCTGGTGCTGCTGACCGCCAACCCGCTGCAGGACATCGCCGCGACCGAGAAGATCGACAGCGTGATCCTGCGCGGCACCGTGTATGACCGCGCGGCGCTGGACAAGATGCTGGCCGACACCAAGGCCAAGGTGGCGGCGTGGAATGCCGAGGCGGCCAAGGCGAAGTGATCGCTGCTGGGGTCAGAGCCCTTTCCGATGGAAAGGGATCCGACCCCGGATCACAGGGTCGGATCCCTTTGCTGCGCAAAGGGCTCTGACCCTTCCAGCGGTTCAGCGCACCGCCGGTCGCATCCCATGCAGCTGCGGCAGCGCTTCCTTCATCGCATCGATGAACGCGCGCAGCCGCAGCGGCTGCTGGCGTGCGGCGGGGAACACCAGGTGCACCGGCAGCGGCGGCGCCTGCCATTGCGGCAGCAGCTGCACCAGGCGGCCTTCGGCCAGGTCGTCGGCCACCAGCCACGCCGAGACTACCGCCGCGCCCAGGCCGGCGACGGCGGCACGCTGCACCACGAACAGGTTGTCGGTGAGCAGGCGCGGGGCGATCGACAGCGTATGCGCGCGCCCCTGTGCATCGTGCAGCAGCAGGCGCTCGCGGTAGTAGGTGGCCAGTGCGATCCACGGCAGTGCCTGCGCCTGTTCCGGCGTGCGCACGCGCGCCGGATCGGCCAGGGCAGGCGAAGCCACCACGATGCGCGGCACCTCGGCCAGCGGCAGGGCGACCATGCGCGGCTCGTCCACCGGGCCGACGCGCACGGCGCAGTCGACGCCGTCGGCAACGAAGTCCGGGCGATGGTCTTCGAGGATCCATTCCAGGCTCAGCTGCGGATGGCGGGCGAGGAAGTCCAGCATGGTCGGCAGCAGCTGGGCCTGGCCGAACGCGTGCGGCACCATCACCCGCAGGCGCCCGCGCAGCACCTGCGCCTCGCCATGCAGCTCGGCCTGCAGTGACTCCCACTCGTCGATGACCCGCTGCGCGTGGCGCTGGCAGCGCTGGCCGTCCTCGGTCAGCTGCAGGCCATGGGTGGAGCGCTGCAGCAGGCGCAGGCCCAGCTGTCGCTCCAGCGCCTGCAGCCGCCGGCTGACCGTGGGCTGGGTGGTGCCGAGCTGGGTGGCGGCGGCGGAAAGGCTGCCGGCGTCGACGATGCGCAGGAAGGTGCGCAGCAGGTCGAGGCGGTCGGCGCCAGTGGGCAGGTCGGTCATGCGCTGTGCGTATGAATGATATGTGCCTGAGCCTACTACAGACGTATGGCGAATATCTTCAGGCTATGCACCATTGCTCCCCCGGAGTTCATCCATGTCCACCCCTTCCATTTCCGTGAGCGCCACACCCACGGTGGCCCCCTCGGCCCCGCTGGTCCTTGCGATGGCGGCCGGCGCCGGCTTCTCGGTGGCCTCGCTGTACTACAGCCAGCCGATGCTGGGCCTGATCGCGCAGGACCTTGGCGCCAGCGAGCGCGGCGTCGGCCTGGTGCCGACCCTGACCCAGCTGGGCTACGCGCTGGGCATCCTGCTGCTGGCCCCGCTGGGTGACCGCTTCGACCGTCGTCACCTGATCCTGCTGAAGTCAGTGCTGCTGTCGCTGGCACTGGCGGGCGCGGCACTGGCCGGCCATCTGCCTGGCCTGCTGATGGCCAGCCTGCTGGTCGGGCTGATGGCCACGCTGGCGCAGGACATCGTGCCGGCGGCGGCGGTACTGGCCCCGGACGCACACCGCGGGCAGATCGTCGGCCGGGTGATGACCGGCCTGCTGCTGGGCATCCTGCTGTCGCGCGTGGTCAGTGGCGTGGTGGCCGAAGCCTGGGGCTGGCGCACGCAGTTCGTGCTGGCGGCGGTGTCGGTGGCGGCGATGGGCGCGGTGATGGCCAAGGCGCTGCCGCGCTTCGCACCCACCAGCATGCTGCGCTATCCCGCGTTGCTGGCCTCGCTGCTGCAGTTGTGGCGCGAGCAGCCGCAGCTGCGCCGCGCGGTCGCCAGCCAGTCGCTGCTGGCGGTGGGCTTCAGTGCATTCTGGTCGACCCTGGCACTGATGCTGCACGCCAAGCTTGGGCTGGGCAGTGCCGCCGCAGGTGCGTTCGGCATTGCCGGTGCGGCCGGCGCGCTGGCGGCGCCGTTCGCGGGCCGCTACGCCGACCGCCTGGGCAGCCATGCGGTGGCGCGCCTGGCGATTGCGGTGGCGCTGGTGGGCTTCGGCCTGCTGCTGGCCGACAGCTGGCTGCCGGCTGCGGCGCTGCTGCCGCTGCTGGTGGTGAGTGCGCTGCTGTTCGACTTCGGTTTCCAGTCGGCGCTGGTGGCGCACCAGACCCTGGTCTACGGCCTGGTGCCGCCGGCGCGCAGCCGCCTCAACGCGCTGCTGTTCACCGGCATGTTCATCGGCATGGCGGCGGGCGGTGCGCTGGGCAGCCTCGCACTTGCCCAGTGGGGGTGGCACGGCGTGGCGTGGTTGGCGGTGGTGTGTGCGGGCAGCAGCCTGCTGGTGCGGTTGAGGTGAGTTTTGTTCTGCAGGGCTTGCAGCCCTGCACCTGCTCAATGCAAAGGCAACGGCCGAAGCAACGTCAAAGGCTGGCTTCCTGAGGGTAGGCGGGGTGGGTCCGGTTGAGGGGGACGCTGCAAGTACGTCCATGTAAGCTCGGTCGCCGCATCCATGCGGCTCACGCCCCCTCAATCGGACCCACCCCGCCTTCGACAGACCTCCGCGATCTGTGGGAACGGCATGACGCTGCTGTTGGTGAGTGCCGACCGTTGGTCGGCACAGGGTCGGAAATCGATATCTGACAGATGTGCCGACCAGCGGTTGGCACCCACCAACAGCTGCACAGTCGTAGTAGAGCCACGCCATGCGTGGATGAATTCATTCGTTGTCTGACAGATGTGTCGACCAACGGTCGACACCCACCAACAGCCGTACAGTCGCAGTAGAACCACGCCATGCGTGGATGAATTCATTCGATATCTGACAGATGTGCCGACCAACGGTCGACACCCACCAACAGCCGTACAGTCGCAGTAGAACCACGCCATGCGTGGATGAATTCATTCGATATCTGACAGATGTGCCGACCAACGGTCTGCACCCATCACCAGCAGTTCCCAACAGCCGCGTGAACCTGTCAGAGGCGGGGCGGTGTGGGTGGGCAGGACCGTTGGCGCCATGGATGGCGCCATCGAGCCCCCATGGATGGGTTTACGGCGTGTCCTGACCACCCACACCGCCCCGCCATCCCACGGAATGCAGGCTTTTGACGTTGACGTTGACGTTGCTTCTGCAGGTGCAGGGCTGCAAGCCCTGCAAAACCCCCTTCAATCGTGACCGCTGTCATCCAGGCTGATGATCCCGCGCCGCAGCGCCTGCGTCACCGCATGCGTGCGGTCACCCACGCCCAGCTTGTCCATCAGGCTCTTCATGTGCGCCTTCACCGTCTGCTCGGAAATCTGCATCCGCTCACCGATGCGCTTGTTCGACAGTCCGCCGGCCACGTGCCGCAGTACTTCCGTCTCGCGCGGCGACAGCCGGTCTTCCACCACGTGGGCGGCGATGCTCGCGGCCACCGCCGGGGGAATCGCGGCACGCCGGCCGCCGGCCACCGTGCGGATCGTGTCCACCAGTTCGTGGCGCAGCATGTCTTTCAGCAGGTAGGCGCTGGCGCCAGCCTGCAGCGCACGTACCGCACGCACGTCGCCACGGTAGGTGGTCAGCACGATGATGCGCGCGCGCGGGTCCAGTGCGCGGATCCGCACGATCGCTTCCACGCCATCCAGGCGCGGCATCTGCAGGTCCATCAGCACCACGTCCGGCTGCAGCTCCTGGTAGCGCGCGATGGCTTCCTCGCCGTCGGCGGCTTCGCCCAGCAGGCGCAGGTCCGGTTGCGCGCCGAGCAGAGCGGCCAGGCCGTCGCGCAGCAGGGGATGGTCGTCGACCACCAGCACGCCGATCGGGGAAGAAGACTCAGTCATGGTGCTTTGCACTCCAGGGCCAGCGCCAACGTGGCGGCCGGCGGTGATACAGGCGCCGTGCGGGAACCGCCAGCGCGACTTCGGTGCCCAGGCCCGGGCGGGTCCACAGCTGCAGTTCCGCGCCCAGCCGCTGCGCGCGTTCGCGCATGCCCTGCAGGCCCCAGTGGCCATGGCCGGCATCGTCGTCGGCAATGCCGACGCCGTCGTCGCGCACATGCAGCAGGAAGCAGCGGCTGCCGTAGGACAGTTCCACCTCGATGGCGCTGGCCTGGGCGTGTCGCAGGGCATTGCGGATCGCTTCGCGGCCGATCAGGAACACTTCCTCCACCGCATCGGGCCGCAGCGGCGGTGGCGTGCCTTCGACGGTCAGGCGCAGCGGGTTGGTGCCCTGGCCGGCGTACTCGGCATGCACGTCGGCCAATGCGGTGGCCAGGTCGCGGCCGGCGAAGGGACCATCGCGCAGCGCATTGACCCGCTCGCGGCCCTCGGCGAGGTTGCGTTCGGCCAGCTGCATCGCCGATTCCAGCTGGGTGCGCACGTTGTCCGGCGTCTGCGCCGACTGGCTGATCGCATGCAGGCGCAGGATCAGCCCCTGGCTGCCCTGCAGCAGGGTGTCGTGCAGATCGCGGGCGATGCGCTCGCGCTCGCCATGGCGTTCCTGCAGGCGCGCGCGGAACAGTGCGGCCAGCTGGCCGCTGCGGATGCGCACGGCCACCATCAGCGCCACCAGCACCAGCGCCGCGCACAGCAGCTTGAACCAGATCGTCTGCACGAAGGTGGAGGCGATGCTGAAGCTGCGGCTGGCCAGCGCCGTGCTCCAGATGCCGTCCTCGTTGGCTGCTTCCACCTCGAAGCGATAGGTGCCCGGGGCGAGGTTGGTGTAGTAGGCGCGCGTGCTGCTGCCGGCGTTTTGCCAGCCTTCGTCCACGCCGGACAGCCGGTAGCGGTAGCGGTTGCGTTCCGGCCGGGCCAGCGACAGCGCCACGTAATCGATCTGCAGCTGGGTGGTGCCGGCTGGCAGGCGCAGCCCTTCCTGCAGCGGTGCCTGGGTTGCGCCATACAGCACATCGCCGATGCGCACGCCTGGTGCCAGGGTGTTGGTGTGCGAAGCGTTGGTGTCCAGCCACGCCAGACCCTGGTTGGTGGCCAGCCACAGCAGGCCGTCGGCGGCCAGCGCGGCGGTGGGAATCGGCCCGCTCTGCAGGGCGATGCCGGGCATGCCGTCGACTGCATCGAACAGGCGCGGCGCCACCGGTTGATGGGTGAGCACGGCGGTACGCAGGGCAGTGCGGTCCAGCCGCACCAGCCCGCGGCTGCCATTGAGCCAGAGCCGCCCGTGTGCGTCGGCGACCATGCCGGTGATGCCTTCCAGCACGCCCGCCATGTCGGTGCGCACCTCGCTGAAGTGGCCCTCGCCGATGCGCGCGGCCAGCCCGGCTTCGCCGGCCACCAGCAGCAGGTCCTGGTCCTGCAGCAGGGCGGTCACCGGCCCGACGGCCAATCCCTGGCGGGTATCGAAGGTCGCCACCCCGCGGTCATCCATGCGCCGCAGCCGACCATCGGCATAGCCCAGCAGCACGGCGCCATCGCTGGCCATCGCCATCGACGAACAGGCCTGTTCGGGCAGCCGCGGCTGGCGGTACCACTGCGCGTGCTGGTAGCGCAGGACGCCGCGCTCGCCGACACACATCCAGGCGTCATCGTCGTTGTGGAACAGCAGCGCCTGCAGGGACTGTCCGGTGTACGGAGCCGGCAGTGGAATGCGCGTGGCGTGGCCGCCGACGGTGCGGACCAGATTGATCCAGTCGAACTGCCACAACGGCGTCGGCGCCTGGCGTGCGGCATCCTGCAGCTGCGCGGCGTTCTCGCCCAGCAGTGTGCGGCGCAGGTCGTAGGGCTTGAGGTCCTCGCCATAGCCGTACACGCGACCGTCGCTGGCGCGTACCAGCGAGCGATAGGGATCGGTGGGGCCGGCCGCCAGGGTCTGCACGCTGCGCGCGCGGAAGCGGTTGAGGCCGAGGTTGGTGCCGACCCAGAGATTGCCTTCGCGATCCAGCAGGACCGGCACCGCCGACGTGGCGGTCAGGCCCTGCGGCGTATCGAAGCGCTCCATGCGCGTGGCCTGGTCGCCCTCGAAGGTGACCCGTGCCACGCCGCCATGCGGGCTCATCGTGGCCCACAGCGTGCCATCGGCGGTGAACTGCAGGCGCGCGGCGACCAGTTCGGGCAGGCGTCGCGCCTCGCGCTCGGCGGAAGGCAGCAGGCCGTGCGCGTTGGCCAGCGGCGAAGTGCCGCGAATGCGGTCGGCCAGCCAGATTTCGCCGCGCGGGCTTTCGGCCAACGAGGCCATCTGCGAGACGGCGATGCCGGTGTCCTCGAAGGTGCTGGCACCAGCGGACCGTCGCCATATCTTCAGATCGGCCAGCACCCAGAACGTGCCCTGGCGATCATGCAGCAGCCACTGCACGCGCCGATCCGGTACGCCGCTGCCGCGCGGCAACGCGCGCCACTGCTGCCCATCGAACCAGCGCAGGCCGCCGTTGATGGCCGCCCACAGGTGACCGTCGCGATCACGGCTGAAGTGTGGCACCACGCCGATCGGCACGCCCTCGGCGCGGCCGAAGCTGCGCAGGTGGCTGGCCGAAAGCTGGCTGATGCCTGCCTGGAAATAGCCGATCCACAGGCTGTCGTCGGCATCCGTTGCCAGGGTGACCATGTTGGTGGAGGGGAACGTGCTGCCAGACGGCGCGGCCTGGCGTTCGAAACGGCGGCCGTCGAAGCGGTACAGGCCCGAGCCCGTCGCCAGCCACAGCATGCCTTGGTGGTCCTGGGCGATGTCCCAGATGTCGCCGGGCGCCCCCTGTCCGACCCGCCACGCGGTGTGCTGGTAGCCGGGCATGCCGTCGGCCACGACCGGCCGCTGCCCGGCGAAAGCGGGCAGGGCGATCATCAGCAGGCACGACAGCAGCGCCGGCAGGCGACGCAGCAAGGGGAAGGGGCGGCCACGCATGGGCAGTATTCTGGCAGGTGCGGGGCAGCCGAGGGTGACCCGAACGGGGTAGGCGCGGTGGCGGCGGCATCGGCTATCACGCCGCCAATGGAGTGGTGGAGGCCGAGGATGCAGCGTCTGTTCGTGATGTTTCCCGATCGTGGGCCCGGCCTGGGCCTGCTCTGGCTGCGCCTGTGCCTGGCCGCTGCCCTGTGTGCGCCGGGCCTGCATTCAGGCGTCCTGGTGGTGCTGTGCGCGCTGGGCGTCGCGCTGCTGGTACTGGGGTGGCTGACCCCGTTGTCGGCGATGCTCGCCTGCGTGGGCTTGTGGCTGCAGGGCGCGGCCGTGCCGCTGCTGGCGCTGCCACTGGCCTTGCTGCTGCTCGGCCCGGGCGCGTATTCGCTGGATGCACGGCAGTTCGGACGGCGCCTGCTGGCGCGTCGGCCTCCCCCGAACGGGTGAGTGGTGGCCTCGACGGACGGGGGTAGGGCATCGGCACCTGGCGGCCCACCATGGGGCACCCCGTCGCGGTGCTCTGTCATGGCCGAAGCTTCACCGCCCGTCGCCCCAGCCACCGCGTTGGCGCCACACCAGGCTGCCGCCCTGCAGCGCGCTCTGCGCTACATCGATGCGCATCTGTCGCAGCCGCTGCGGGTGACGGAGCTGGCCGAGGTGGCCTGCGTGAGCCGTTTCCATCTGGTGCGGCTGTTCCGCACCGGCACCGGTGCCAGCCCACTGCGCTACCTGCGCCGTCGCCGCATCGAACGCGCGCGGCAACTGCTGCCGGCCGGCGACCAGCCGATGTCCCGCCTGGCCCAGCACCTGGGCTTCTTCGACCAGAGCCATTTCGTCCGCAGTTTCCGTGCCGAGACCGGCTGCAGCCCGGGCCAGTACCTGGCCGGTGATGCCGCCCTGCACATACCCGCTGTTCTCCCTTCTTCTGTTGTCCCGCCCACTACTGGAACCCACCCATGACCACTGCCACCGCAACGCCCGCCAAGAGCCTGCTTTCCCCGACCGACCACGCCCTGGTGCTGATCGACTTCCAGTCGCAGATGGCATTTGCCACCCACACCATCGACATCTCCGCGCTGCGCAACAACGTCTCGCTGATCAGCAAGGGCGCGAAGGGCTTCAACGTGCCGGTGGTGCTGACCACGGTCGCCGAGAAGTCGTTCTCCGGCCCGATGTTCCCGGAGCTGCCGGAGATCTTCGCCGACCAGACCGTGTTCGACCGCACTTCGATGAACACCTGGGAAGACCAGCCGGTGATCGATGAAATCAACCGCATCGGCAAGCAGCGCCTCGTGCTGGCAGGCCTGTGGACCAGCGTGTGCATCGTCGGCCCGACCCTGTCGGCGCTGGAGCAGGGCTTCGAGGTTTACGTGATCACCGATGCCTGCGGCGATGTCAGCGATGAGGCGCACGAACGTGCGGTCACCCGCATGGTGCAGGCCGGTGCCCGCCCGATCACCAGCGTGCAGTACCTGCTGGAACTGCAGCGCGACTGGGCCCGTGGCGAGACCTACGGCCTGACCACCGGCATCGCCCGCGACCACGCCGGCGGCTACGGCATTGGCATCCAGTACGCCAAGACCATGTTCGGCGCGCAGGAAGGCGGCCACTGAGCATGGGCAACGGGCATGGCCTCGACCTGGCCCTGCTGATCCTGCGCGTGGCAGCGGGAGGTTTCCTGCTGCCACACGCGCTGGGCAAGCTGTTTGGCTGGTTCGGCGGCCCGGGCCTGGCCGGTTTTGCCGGTGAACTGCGCGGCTTCGGCCTGCCGGCGGTAGCGCCGCTGCCGCTGCTGCTGGCCCTGTTGCAGGTGGCCTCCGGGCTGGCCGTGCTGCTGGGCTGGCAGACCCGCACTGCCGCACTGGCGGCGGCCGCATTCATTGCCTTCACCGCGCTGCTGGCCCTGCCCAAGGGCTGGTTCTGGATGCGCGGCGGCACCGAATACCCGCTGATGTGGACGCTGGCCCTGCTGGCGATCGCCCTGGCCGGGCCGGGCGCTTGGGCGCTGGATGGCCTGGCCCTGCCTGGAGACATCGCATGAGTTCCTCCCCCCTCGACCACGGCCGACGCAACGTCGTGCTGGCCAGCGGCGCCGCGATGGCGCTGGGGCTGGCCGGCGGTGCCGCCGCGGCCATCGAAACCCTTCCGAAGGAGCGTCGCATGAGCACGCTGGTCATCAGAAACGCCCGCGTCACCACCCTTGATCCGCAGCAGCCACACGCGCAGGCACTGGCGGTGCAGAACGGTCGCATCGCCGCGGTCGGCAACGACGAGCAGATCATGCGCGAATGGGGCAACGAGGCCACCATCATCGACGCGCAGGGCCGCCGCATCGTGCCCGGCCTCAACGACAGCCACACCCACCTGATCCGTGGTGGCCTGAACTACAACCTGGAACTGCGCTGGGATGGGCTGCGCTCGCTGGCCGATGCGATGGCCATGCTGAAGGCGCAGGTCGACCGTACCCCGGCACCGCAGTGGGTGCGGGTGGTCGGTGGCTTCACCGCAACGCAGTTCACCGAGAAGCGCCTGCCCACCCTGCAGGAGCTCAACGACATCGCGCCGGACACGCCGGTGTTCCTGCTGCACCTGTACGACCGGGCGCTGCTGAACCGCGCCGCGCTGCGGGCGTGCGGCTACACCAAGGAGACACCGGATCCGCCCGGTGGCCAGATCGTGCGCGACTCGCTGGGCAACCCGACCGGCCTGCTGCTGGCCAAGCCCAACGCGCTGATCCTGTACGCGACACTGGCCAAGGGCCCGCGCCTGCCGATCGAGTACCAGGCCAACTCCACGCGCCACTTCATGCGTGAGCTGAACCGTCTGGGCATCACTTCTGTGATCGATGCCGGTGGTGGCTTCCAGAACTACCCGGAGGACTACCAGGTCATCGAACAGTTGCACCGGGACGAGCAGCTGACCGTGCGCATCGCCTACAACCTGTTCACCCAGAACAAGGGCAGCGAGGTCAACGATTTCCGCGGCTGGAGCGAGATCCTGCAGCCGCGCCAGGGCGATGACCTGCTGCGCCACAACGGTGCCGGCGAAATGCTGGTGTTCTCCGCCGCCGACTTCGAACTCTTCAACGAGCCGCGCCCGGAACTGCCGCCGGAGCTGGAACCCGAACTGCACGACGTAGTGAAGCTGCTGGTGGAGAAGCGCTGGCCGTTCCGCATCCACGCCACCTACGATGAGAGCATCACCCGCATCCTGGATGTTTACGAGCAGGTGAACCGTGAGGTGCCGTTCGATGGCCTGCACTGGTTCATCGACCACGCCGAAACCATCACCCCGCGCAACATCGAGCGCATCCGCGCACTGGGTGGCGGCATCGCCGTACAGCACCGGATGGCTTACCAGGGTGAGGCCTTCGTCGAACGCTATGGCGTGCAAGCCGCGCGGCATACGCCGCCGGTCAAGCGCATGCTGGCCGAGGGCGTGCCGGTCGGTGCCGGTACCGATGCCACCCGCGTGGCCAGCTACAACCCGTGGGTGGCGCTGTCGTGGCTGGTGACCGGGCGCACCGTCGGTGGCTTGGCCCTGTATGGCGACGAGAACCTGCTGGAACGCGAACAGGCACTGCGCCTGTGGACCCAGGGCAGTGCGTGGTTCTCCGGCGACGAGGCGGTGAAGGGCACGCTGAAGCAGGGCCAGCTGGCCGACTTCATCGTGCTGTCGTCCGATTTCTTCCGCGTCGATGATGCGCAGATCGCCGACATCACCAGCCTGCTGACCGTGGTCGGTGGCCGCATCGTGCACGCCGATGGTGACTACGCTGGCCTGGCACCGCAGCTTCCGCCGGCGATGCCGGACTGGTCGCCGGTGAACAAGTTCGGTGGTTACCACGTTGGCGGAACCGCCACCGGCCTGGCCGCGGCGCACCATCACCACCACGGTGTGGCCTGCGGCACCCACGGCGCCCACGGCCATGCCGCGCAGCACGCGGCACCGACCGACGACCTCACCGCGTTCTGGGGCGCGATGGGCTGTTCCTGCTTCGCGTTCTGATCGGGATCCCGGGTAGAGCCGGCCGCTGGCCGGCTGCGGTTGCCGGCCAGCGGCCGGCACTACCGGAAGGGCGGCGGCGCTTTGGGGCGCCGCCGCGTTGCATCACTTGCGTACGAACGCCAGCAGGTCGGCGTTGAACTGGTCGGCGTGGGTGATGGTCAGGCCGTGCGGGGCACCGGCGTAGACCTTCAGCTCGGCGTCCTTGATGATCTGCGAGGACAGCTTGGCCGACGCATCGAACGGCACGATCTGGTCGTCATCGCCATGCACGACCAGGGCCGGCACGTCGATCTTCTTCAGGTCTTCGGTGTAGTCCACTTCCGAGAACTCGTGCACGCAGTCGTACTGGCCCTTGACGCCGCCCAGCATGCCCTGCAGCCAGAAAGAATCGCGCATGCCCTGGGTGACGCTGTTGCCATCGCGGTTGGCGCCGAAGAACGGTGCCGTCAGGTCCTTGAAGAACTGCGAGCGATCACCGCCGGTGCCCTTGCGGATGCCGTCGAACACTTCCAGCGGAGTGCCGGCCGGGTTGGCCTCGGTCTTCAGCATCAGCGGCGGCACGGCGCCGACCAGCACCACCTTGGCCACGCGCTTGCTGCCATGGCGGCCGATGTAGTGGGCCACTTCGCCACCACCGGTGGAGTGGCCGACCAGGATCGCGTCCTTCAGGTCGAGCGCATCGAGCACCGCGGCCAGGTCGTCGGCGTAGGTGTCCATGTTGTTGCCGTCCCAGGTCTGGCTGGAGCGGCCGTGGCTGCGGCGGTCATGGGCGATGACGCGGTAGCCGTTCTGGCCCATGAACAGCATCTGCGGATCCCACGCGTCGGACGACAGCGGCCAGCCATGGGCGAACACGATCGGCTGGCCGGTGCCCCAGTCCTTGTAGAAGATGCGGGCGCCATCTTTGACGGTTACGAAGTTGCTCATTGCGGGTTCCTTTGGCGGTAGGGGAAAGACACCGGCGGTGACGCTGCCGGCGTACCGGCAGTACAGCGCAGGTTCCGCCGCGCGGCTTGCACGCCTGTGTCCGATGGATGGCAGGCCGGCGCGGGCGGGGACGACGCGTTCCGCTCTGGCGGTGGGCGGTCGTTGCTGGCCACGATGCCCGCTCTGCCAGGGAGGACGCTGCATGAAGAAGATGCTGTCGGGGGCGATCGTGGGTTGGCTGCTGGCCGGTACCGCGCTGGCCCAGACCCATGTCTACAAATGCGTGGACGGGCCGCACCCGGTCTACCAGCAGACGCCGTGCCAGGGGCGGGCGGAATGGCGCTGGGACGTGCCGGCCGAGACGGCGCAGGCACGAGGCAAGGGTGAGTCAAAGCCCGCGCGCCCGGCGCAGGCGGGCAGGGCGCCGGCCAATGTGCGGCGTGGCCGCCGCGCTCGGGCCGAGGGCGCACTGATCACCCTCGCGCGGGATCCCGCCGGTTGCGAGCAGGTGCGCCGCGAGCAGGCGCGGAAGATGACGCGTGCGCGTCGGCTGGACTACCAGCAGCGGCGGCAGCTGGACGACGCCCTGCGCCTGGCCTGCCAGTCCCCCTGAAACAGCAACGGCACCCGAAGGTGCCGTTGCGTGTGGTGCAGTGCCAGGAACTCAGTTGCCGTCGCTGGCCGCCGCCGGCGCACCGGAAGCTTCCGCCTTCGGCAGGCTGAGCTCCGGATTGCCCTGTTCGGCCTGCAGGATCTGGATGCGGCGCTGCAGGGCGTCCAGCTGGTTGTTGGTGCTCTGCACATCGGTGCTCAGGCTGACCGCCTGCTGCTGGGCCTGCTGCAGGGACGCGCTGACCTGGGCCGACTGTGCCTGCTGCTGTTCCATTTCCTGCTGCAGGGTGCGCAGGCGTTCTTCGTTGTACGACACCAGCCGCTCGGTGTAGCGCTTGCCTGCTTCCAGGCGGGTGGTATCGATGTAGACCTGGGCCAGCTGCTCGGTCTGCTGCACGAAGGTGCGGTAGACGCGCTCGGCGTTGTCGACGGCATCGGTCTTGATGACGCGCCAGAAGTTCTTTTCCTGGAACAGCGCCACGTAGTAGGTCAGGGTGCTGGCGTTGAACAGCAGGCTGGCGCCGTAGTTGCCGTTGTAGGTGGTACGCAGCTCGGTGAGCTGGTTGCCATCCATCAACTGCTTGAGTTCGTCCACCGTATTGCGCACCACCGGCCCGCTGCGGACCGGTTCGGCCGCCGCTTCGCGATCGCCGCGTGCTGCCAGTGCCGACGGTGCCAACAGGATCATGGCCATGGCCAGCAGTGCCGCGCCGCGCGGATACCGGGCGAAGACGGTGCCCCCTGAAGTTTCTCGCATGTCTAGACCATCCACGAACGAAGTGTGGTTGAAATGAATGTGGTTCCCCGCCGCGAGTCTAGCATGGGTGCAGCAGACGCCAACCGCACTGGACGGCACTCAATACACCAGCTGGGCGGCATTGCACTGGATCGACTGCATGCTGACGTCGGTCCGGCCCAGTTCCAGGCCCAGCAGGTCGGCCAGGATGTTGGTCAGCAGTTTGCCGACGCTGTTGAGGACGGGCTTGAGGATCTCCAGGATCGGCGTGAGCACCGTGCACAGCAGGCCCGAGCAGCTGACGTTCTCGCCGGGGGTCAACACGCCGCCGCCGCTGGCGGAGTCTTCGAACCCGCCGGGCTTGGTCTGGATATAGGACGCCAGATTGTCGCGGGCGCAGTTGTTGTAGTTGAGGTTGCCCAGCAGGCTGTCGCAGCGTTTCACCAGCAGCTGCCCGGTGAGCGCGCCGAGGAGTGCATCCAGAATGCCCAGACCCTCGCCGGTCACGGTGACCTTGTAAGCCTGCCACACAGTGCCGGGGGAGGTGCAGGAGCCAAGTTCCAACAGTCCGCAGGCACGCGGGACGCCGTAAGGCGCCGGCCACTCTCCCAGTTTTTCCAGCTTGATCGAAGGATCTCCTTCGATCAGCAACGGAATGACGTTGTCGACGTTGTAGCGGCCACCCGCGGGATGCGCGGCGGTCAGGTAGCGGTCGGCCAGTGCAGTGGCGGCCTTCCTGGGGTCGCTTGCCGGGCCGCTCAGCATGCCGGACAGCACACGCAGCAGCTCATTGACCAGGGCGGACACCGTATCGCCCAGCGCCAGCGGATTGACGCGCGTGGAGCCAGCCTGGCCGGCGGCCAAGGTCAGGCTCTGGCTGTCGGTCAGTGCCCCCAATGTGATCTTGTTGTTGATCAGCGGCTGGCCGAGCAGGGTCAGCAGCTGCGCGTTCTGCAGCGTCGCATCGCAGACATTGCTCTTGGAAAACACATCGGCGGCATTGACGCTGCCGACGCACGCGCGCAGCACCGACGAGTCCACCTTGACGGTGGCCGTGGGCGGTGTGGCCCCGCACTGGATCGAGGTCAGCGTGCCCATCGCGTTGGTGACGTCGACGTGCAGCGGCAGGTGCAGGCGCGTACCCAGCAGCGACAGCAATGCGCCGATGGCGGGCACGCGGTTGCTGTCGACGTCCACCATCAACCGTACCTGCGCGTTGTACGCGCGCGCGCCGATGCCGCCGATGGCGATGGACGGCGGCTCGATCACGCCGGCCTTGGCGTCGATGCCGAGCAGGTTGAGACCGCGGACCTGCAGGCCATTGTTGTAGTTGGCGATGGAAATGCCCGTATTGAGCAGGTCCAGTACGTTGATCTTCGATTCCAGCGCGCTGCCGATGGTTCCATCCGGCGCGATCACTTCGGCGAACAGGCCGCCACCGCCCGTCTGGCTGCCAAGGGTGATGTTGGCCTGGTGGATGTCCAGGCCGGTCGACACCAGGCTGCCCAGCGCACGCAGCTGCGCGGCGGCCACGCTGTCACGCCCGAGCACGACGGCGGTGGCATCGACCAGCTGTGCCAGCGAGATCCTGTTGACCGACAGCAGGCGGTTGAAATCGGCCACGCTGAGGTTGGCCTCCACCTCGATGCCCAGCGCCTTCAGCAGGCCCGATGGGGTGATGTTCACCTGGGCCAGGCCGTCGTAGGACAGCACGGTGGCGTTGCTTACATCCAGGCCGACCAGGCGCAGGGTGGACATCAGCGGCGAGTTGCCATTGGTGCGCATCAGCTGCGAGCCTACGCTGAACACCGCGGACGGCGCGGTGCGCTTGGCCACGGCCTGGGCGCTGACCGTCGGCAGCTGCGCATTGATGCCGAAGAACGGCAGCACGCTGCGATGCGCCACCACCTTCACCGCATTGCGTGGGTTCTCCGCGCTGACGGCAGCAAGGAAGTGATCGGCACTGGCGTGGTTGGCGTTCCAGTTGCCGCAGCTCACCTCCAGCTGCCCGCCAAAGCCATTTTCCTGCAGTGCGTTGTGGCGGGCGGCGGCATTGTCGGTGTTGCCGGACGTGCACAGGTCCAGGCGCTGCGCGCCCGCCAGGGCGGCCAGATCGGCCACCTTCTGCGCATCGCGCTTGGCCCAGAGCAGGTAGCCCACTTCCACCAGGCCCAGCATCGCCACCAGCGAGACCAGCACCAGCATCATGGTGACCGACATGCCACCGCGTTGGTGGAAGGCAAGGGTGCGCGGCGCACGGCTCATCGTCGAATCCTCAGCGGCCGGAGCCGGACGCGCCGGACGCGGGCGTGACGTCGGTTTCGAAGAACTCCGGAATCTCGTGCTCGAAGCTCTTCAGGTAGCGCGCGTAGCTGGCTGTGGCCTGGTCGCCGAGGATCGGCAGGCGGGCGCCGGCCTGGGTGCCCGAGGCCTGCAGCTGGAACAGGTGGCGCACGGTCGCGCCGTTGCCGGTCGGCACCAGGGCGACCGTGCTTTGGGCGGCCGGCGGTGCGACCTGCGTGCTGATGGCGGAGGCAGTCGTCGCCACTGCAGGCGCGGTCAGATCCACGGTGGGCAGCTGCTGGGCCGGTGGCGACGGTGGCGCGTGTAAGGGGGCCGGCGCTGCGGGCAGAGAGCCGCCCATCATCTGTCCGGTGAGCGGCGGTTGCGGCGACTGCGCGGCGCTGGCCGAAGCCCACAGCAGGCACGTGGCGGCCAGCGCCATGCGGGGGTGGAACAGGAAAATGGAAGCGGTCATGGCGTGTTCCCGGTGGGGTGGTCGGCACTGCCGAAGCGTTCGAGCATGGACGGCGGCAGGCGCGGGGCGAGGCGATCCTCGCGCTCGCTGCGCGGCGTTTCGGCGGCAATGCGGCCGGGGACGGCCACGCGCGTGGGCATGGCGGTGCGCGCCGCTGCAACGGGCGCGGTGGCCGGCGTGCTGCGTGCGGCGTCACGCTGCTGCCAGCGTGCGCGGATCTGCTGCGCCTGCTCGCTGATGCTGCGCTGTACGTCCGGGCTGAGCTGGGCCTGCGCCGCCAGCCGCTCGGCCGTGGCCGCATCACCGCGCAGCACGGCCCACAGCGCCAGGTTGGCGGTCGCCTTGGCATTGCCCGGCTGCAGCTCCAGCGCCTTGGCCAGCGGTTCGCGTGCCTGCTCCAGCTGGCCGGCACGCAGGCGCGCATAGCCCAAGTCGCCGAGGTAGTCGGTGTTCAACGGTTGCAGGCGGGTAGCGCGTGCCAGCGCCAGTTCGCTGGCAGCATCATCGTTGCGGCGCGCTGCGATCAGTCCCAGCCCGTGCGCGGCGGCGGCGGCCTGGGCGCCGGAATCAAGGCTGCGATAGATGTCGGCCGCGGCGTCGGCCTGGCCGGTCTCGCGCAGGGCGTCGGCCTGCAGCAGGCGCAACGCGGGCGCATCGCCGAAGCGCTGCCGATAGGCGTCGACATGGGCCAGCGAGGCAAACCACGCGCCCTGCTGCTGCATGCGCGCGATCAGTTCCAGGTAGGTGTTGCGGCTGTCCTGCGGCGCCGGCGTCGGCTCGGCCAGGCTCGGCCCCTGCCGATAGGCCGGGGTGGTGGAGGCGCAGCCGGACAGCGCGGCGAGGGCGCACAGCAGATAGGCGGGGCGAAGCGCAGGCATGAGGTTCATCCCATCTTGGTCAAGGTATTGGCCAGCGCCACCAGCGCAGGGCCGGCAAGCACCAGCATCAGTGCCGGCAGCAGGGTCAGCATCATCACCACGGTCATCTTCACCGAGAGCTTTCCGACCTTTTCCTTCAGCGTGTTGCGGCGCTGTTCGCGCAGGCGCGCGCTGAACTGGCGCAGCGGTTCCTGCACCGCGCCGCCATGCGCATGCACCTGCAGGATCAGCTGCACGAGGCTGGACAGATCGTCATCACCGTAGACTTCACTGAGGCGGCGCAGCGACTGTGCGCGCGTGCGGCCCAGCGAATAGGCGGTGTTTGCTTCCTGGATCTCGCGACCCAGCACGGGCAGCGCATCGCGCAGCTTGTCACCCAGCGTCTGCAGGCTCTGGTCCATGCTGAAACCCACGCCCTGCAGCAGGCGCAGCAGGTCGATCAGCAGCGGCAGTTCGTTGGACACCGCGCGGCGTCGCCGCGCCACCCAGCTCGACAGCGCGAACTTCGGCAGCAGCAGTCCCGCCGCCAGCGCAGCGATGACCACCATCAGGCGTGACACGCCGGTGGCATCACTCATTGCCAGTGCGGCCACCAGCACCAGCACCGCGAGCATCAGGCGCAGGGCGAGGTAGATGGCGGTGCCACGTCGCGTGTTCCAGCCGGCAAGGTCGAGCAGCAGCCTGTCTTCATTGGCCAGCAGCGCGGCTTCCAGGCGGCCACCGGCAAACAGTTGGCCGAGCTGCTGCAGCCAGCCGAAGGAGTCGCGCGCAGGCGCGGGCTCCGGCGGTGCGGCATCACGCGGGCGCAGTGCGGTCTGCAGGGTCGCGGCCGTGCGCGCTTCGCGGTTGCCACGCACCCAGCCGCCGAGGCCGAGCAGGGCCACGCCTGCGGCCAGCACCAGCAGGGCCAGCATCCACCAGGTGGCGGCGCTCATCGCAGGTCTCCCGGGTACAGATGCGTGGTCATAGCGAGCGCGCCAGTCGATACAGCAGGAATCCACCGACCAGCTCCAGGCCGAGGGCCATCAACAACACCTTGTGGCCCAGCGGGTCGTGCAACACGGGCTGGAAGAAATCCGGACTGCTGATCGCCATCAGCACAGCGCAGGCCGGCGGCAGCAGGCCCAGCACCCAGGCCGACATCCGCGTTTCCGAGGTGGTTGCCGCCAGTTCCTGCTGCGCCTGCTCGAGGTCGCGCATGAAATCGCCCATGCGCTGCAGGATCTGGTCGGAACGTCCGCCGATGCGCACGCTGACGCCGATCACCACCGCAAGCACCTTGAGCACGTCCATCTGGTAGGGCTGCGCGGCCAGCCCCAGTGCCCGGTCCAGGTCCATGCCGCTGCGCGCGTAGCGCACGGTGGTGTCGAGCATGCCGCGCAGCGGCGCGGTGGTCTGCACCGACGCGGTCTGGAAGGCCATCTGCAGGCTGTTGCCGAGCGCGGTCAGGCGCACAAGGTTGTCGAGGAAATCCGGCAGCTGGTGCAGCAGGCGTGCACGCAGGCGGGTGGTGCGGCGGACGATCCACAGCCCGCAGCCGAGCAGGTACAGGCCCAGCGTGAGCGGGAACATCCACAGCGTGCCCAGGCGCATCACGGCGACGACGGAAAGCGCGATGCCGGGCACGAGCAGCAGCAGCGGCAGTTTCCAGCCGGTGTCCAGGCCGGCGCGCTGCAGCAAGGCGTCCCAGGGCAGGGCGCGCCTGGCTGTTGCGGGCGCGGTACGCGCGGGGTCGGCCGCTGGCGGCGGCGTACTGCCGGCGCGGCCGAGCTGCTGCTCGGCGTGCTGCAGCGAGGTCTGGCGCTGCTCACGACCGTGCGCGGCGCCCCACAGCCACACGGCCGCAGCCAGCAGTACGGCGACGATGCTCAGCAGCAGGAGCGCCGCGGTGCCCATCTCAGAAATCTCCGTACAGCGACTCGCGCAGCTGCTGGCGGAACGGCTCCAGCTTGCGCGAATGGGGCTGGAAGCCGAGGCCGATCCAGCGGTTGACCTCCGCCCCGTTCGCGTCCACCTGCACTTCGTGGCGGAACATCTCCTGGGTGGTGATCAGGTTGTCGCTGACCCCGGTGATCTCGGTGATGGACACCAGGACGCGGCGGCCACTGGGCAGTCGCGCGATCTGCACGATGAAGTCGATCGCGCTGGCGATCTGCCGGCGCAGGCTGTCCTCGCTGCCCTGGAAGCCGGCAAAGCCAGCCAGCATCTCGATGCGGTACAGGCAGTCGCGCGGCGAGTTGGCGTGGATGGTGGCCATCGAACCGTCATGGCCGGTGTTCATCGCCTGCAGCATCTCCAGCACTTCGGCGCCACGCACCTCGCCCACCACGATACGGTCCGGGCGCATGCGCAGGCTGTTGCGCACCAGGTCGCGGATGCCGACCGCACCATGGCCGTCGGCACCGCCCACGCGGCTTTCCAGGCGCACCACGTGCGGATGGTTCAGCGACAGCTCGGCGGTGTCTTCCACGGTGATGACGCGCTCGTTTTCCGGTACGTAGCTGGTCAGCGCGTTCAGCAGCGAGGTCTTGCCCGAACTGGTGCCGCCGGAGACCAGGATGTTGCAGCGGCCCAGCACCATGGCCTTGATCAGCGCCTGCATTGGTGCGTCGAAGGTGCCCTTGGCCAGCAGCTCGTCCGGGGTGAAGGGATCCTTGCGGAACTTGCGGATGGACACCATCGGCCCGTCCACGGCCAGCGGCGAGATGATGGCGTTGAGGCGGCCGCCGTTGGGCAGGCGCGCATCCACCATCGGATTGGAATCGTCCAGGCGGCGGCCGATCGGGGCCAGGATGCGGCGCAGGATGCGCAGCAGGTGGGTGTCGTCGGTGAAGCGCTGGGTCGCGCGCCGCAGCATGCCGCCCTGCGAGACATGCACGTCCTTGAAGCCGTTGATCAGGATGTCCTCGATCGTCGGATCGTGCAGCAGGTCATCCAGCGGGCCGAAACCGGTGAGCTCCTTCACCAGCCCCTGGGCGACGGCCTGCATCTCTTCCTCGTTGATGGGGATGCGCCATTCCTGGATGAAGCTGACGGTCTGCACCTGCACCCAGCGCGCGATGGTGTCCGGCGCCCAGGAGTCGATGTCGATCCGCTCGTCTTCGATGCTGTTGAGCAGGTGCTCATGCGCGGCCGACAGCACTTTCTGGTACTGCTCGGTCTGCGCGAACGGCGGGTTGGCCGGTGCGCTGTCAGGCAGCACGGCGCGCGCCATGGCATTGGGAAACAGGGTCACTTTGTCTTCCATGGCGTTCCACCCAGGGCAAGGGCAAGTCTTTCCCGCAGGCCGGGCGGCAGGGCCGGGCCGGCGCCCGGGTCCAGTCGCGCCACCAGCGGGGCGAGGGCGCGCAGGTACGGATCGCGCGGGGCATCCTGCAGCAGCAGATGGCCGTGGCTGGCCGCGGCCCGCACGCGTGGGCGCTCGGGCAGGGTGGCCAGCAATGGCAGTTCGAAGCGGCGTGCGATCTGTTCGGGGGTCAGGCCGCTGTGTTCGTCATGACGGTTGACCACCAGCTGCAGCCGGCTTTCGCGTTCGCGCTGCCCGCTCAGGTGCTTGAGGGCATGGTCGAGCGAGACCAGGGTGGCGATGGCGGTGTCGGCCACCAGCCAGATTTCGTCGGCCTGTTCCAGCAGCAGCGGCGGCAGCTGGCGCAGCGGGCAACCGCCGGCATCGCAGAGCACGCTGGTGAAGACCCCGCGCAGGCGCTGCAGCAGCGCGCCGGGATCGGACGGCGGCACCGCATCGCTGCCGCTGGCGCGGTCGAGCAGGACCAGGCCGCTGGTGTGCCGGGCCATGGCGGTGCGTGCGAGGGTGGCGTCGATGCGGCTGGCGTTGCGCAGCGCATCTTCGTAGTGGAAGCGGCTGTCGAGGTTGAGGTACAGCGCGAGATCGCCCGCCGGCTGCGCCAGCTCCATCAGCAGGCCGTCGGTTCCCGTGGCATCGCCGCCTGCGTGGCTGCGCTGCTGCTGGGCGAGCACGGCCAGATGTGCGGCCAGGGTGCTGGTGCCGACGCCGGCACGGACGCCGAGCAGCAGCACGAACCGCGCGCGGTGCGACGGCTGCGGGGCGGCGGCGGTGCGCGGCGAGAGCGCCCGGCGCAGGGCGGTTTCGATTGCGCCGTTGTCGCTGTCCAGGTCGAGCACATCGCGCAGCCCGGCGCGCAGGGCCATTACCACGCCTTCCACTTGGCCGGTGCCGGTGGCCCCCACGGCCATCAGGTTCAGATCGGGCTGGGTCTGCTGCAGCTGCTCGGCCAGCACGGTTGAAGACGCGGCGTATTCCGGGCGGAAATCGAGCAGCACCAGACTGTTGGCACCCCGCTGCAGGTCCTGTGCCGAGGTCGGCTGCGTGCTGTCCTGCCAGTGCAGCACCGCCGATGCCGGCAGCCGCAGCGCCAGCCGCGGCAGCAGTTCACGATCAATACCGTACAGGACCAGGTTCATCGCTGGTCCCGTGGCATGCAGTGGCTGGGCGGTGGCGTAGGGCATGGGCGTAGGGTCGGCAGCATCGGGTCAGCGCGAGAAGCCTGGCACCGGGTCCTGGCTGACCGGGCCCAGCAGCCACGCACCCCATTCCGGCATGTGCGGGCGCGACTCGCGGTCGCCGGGCAGCGGCAGTTCGGTGTTGCGGGCCAGCGGCTGCACCAGGCGCGGGGTGACGATGATCACCAGCTCCTTGTCCTGGCGCTTGTAGTCGAGGTTGCGGAAGAACGAGCCGATGATGGGCAGGTCGCCCAGCATCGGGATCTTGTTCACCGTGGACGCCACCGTTGAACTGACCAGGCCGCCGATGACGAAGCTCTCGCCGTCGCCCAGCTCGACCGTGGTGTCGGCGCGGCGGGTGCTGATCGAGGGGATCTGCACGCCATTGAGGGCGATGGCGTTGGTGTAGTCGAGGTCGCTGGCTTCCGGCGCCACCTTCAGTGCGATGCGGTTGGGCGACAGCACGGTGGGGGTGACGGTCAGGCCGATGCCGAACGGCTTGTAGGTGACGGTGGTGGTGCCAAGGCCCTGCGGCTCGAGGATCGGCAGCTCGCCGCCGGCCAGGAAGCTCGCGCTCTGGCCCGACAGTGCGACCAGGGTCGGCTCGGCCAGGACGCGGGCCATGCCGTTGCTCTGCAGCAGGTCGACGTCGGCATTCCACCGGCCCTTGGTCGAGCCGAACACCAGCCGGAATGCGGAGGAGATCGGCGACTCTGCGTCATTGCTGCCGCCGCCTTCCGTCATTCCCGGCAGAATGCCGGTGTTGCCCGGCAGCATGCCGCCGGGGCGGGCGAAGCCGTAGGCGAAGTTACCGTTGCGGTTCTGGAAGCTGATGCCGATCTGCTTCAGTGCGGTCTTGTTGAACTCGACCACTTTCACTTCCACCTGCACCACGCCGCCACTGGCGATGGTGGAGGCGTCGGCCAGCATGCCGTCCTTGCCCAGGGCCATGGCCGCGGTCTTCTGCTCCTGCATGTGGGTCAGCATGCTGTCGCTGCTTCCCTGCAGCAGACCCTGCTGGTCCTGCTGGGTGAACACCAGGCCGTTGCGGCCGGCCTCCGCGGCGCCCTGCACGGCGCTCTGTACGCGCACCTGCAGGCGCTGCGGCTCGCCCTGCTTCTTGTGCCACAGCAGCAGGGTGGTGGTGCCGGGCGCCTTGCCGACCAGCAGTGCCTGGCGCTGGCCGCGCAGCATCACCACGTCGGCCACGCCCGGATCGGCGATCGCCACCCGTTCGAGATCGGCCGGCAGCGTCCACGGACGCTGCTCGCGGGCCTGCAGCACCAGCTCATCTGCCGCCACGCCCGTGCCGGGCGCCAGCAGCACCAGCAGCAGGGCCAGCCAGCGTTGGCGGGCGGTCGGGCGGGGATGCGGGCGATGTACGGTCATGGAAGGTCTCGGGGCAGGTCAAAGGGAACCGCGGGGGGCTGCACTGTCGCCACGGATGATCTCGATGCCGGCCGGGCGCGCGGCGGCGCGGCGCGGTGCGGCCGGGCGCGTCGTCGTCTCGGCCACCGGCCGCGGTCGGGCTGCGCCGCCGGCCAGGCCATCGCCGTCGATGCCGGCGTAGGCGTTGTTCTCGGGGCGCTGCAGCGCTTCCTGTTGTTCGCTGTCGAGGCCGCGCAGCGGATCCAGCACGCCGCGTGCCTGCGGGAACAGGGCAACGTCGGGCAGACCGGCATCGGCCGGGTTGCGCAGCGCCAGGAACAGCTTGCCCTGCTGCGCGCCCAGCAGCAGGCGGTTGGCCTCGTCCACCGGCACCGCCAGCACCGCGCTGCGTGCAGGCTGGGCGGTGTCGCTGCGGCTGCCCGTGCTGGCGCTGCCGGTGATGTCGGCGGCACGCGGGTCGTTGCCCTGCGCGTTGCCGCTGTTTTCCGTGCCGGCCTGGGCCGTGTCCACGGCGATGTCCTGCTGGCCGTAGCTCAGCACACGCAGGCGGGACAGCAGCAGGCGGGTCTGCGCCGGTTCCGGCTTGCCGTTCGTGCTGTTGTTGGCGCTGCGCAGGTTGAGGAAGACATCGACGAAATCGCCCGGCAGGATGCGGTTGCCCGCACCCACCAGCTCATCCACCGGCACCGCCAACGCGCGCTCGCCGGGGCGAAGCTGCAGCGAGAAACCCTGCGCCAGCAGGCCACGGCTGACCGTGGTGCCCTCGGCGATGTCGTGCACCGGCACCTTGCCGAGCACCGCGGCCAGGTCGGACGAGGCGCCCGGTTCGGCGCTGGTGCGCTGGGCCAGGCGTACGCCATCGGCTCGGATCGGTTCGCCGGCCGGCAGTCGAGCCACGGCTTCCACCACGGTGATGGTGCGCGCGTCGCTGGTGGAGGCCGCCATGGGCGCGGTCGCCGTGGTGGCAGGCTTGCGCCCCACCGTGAACGCCACCACCGCAAGCAGCGCGGCCAGGGCGATCAGTGCGACGGCGGCGATGCGGGTCAACTTGAGCATGGAACCATCTCCTGAAACCGATCGTCAGTTGCTGCCGAGATCGAGCTGGGCGACCGCAACGCTGCGGATCGGGGCCTTCATCACCCAGCCGTACAGCGTGCCGGTGCCGGGAAGGAAGGGGTGGCTGGAATAGTCGTAGCTGACCGTGACGGTCACGCACTGCGCGCTTGCAAGGCCGCTGCACGCCGCCGGCGGCGAGACCACGATCGCGCCGCTGCTGCTGGTCGCGCTGCAGTCAGGCTCCTGGCCCGAGAAGCGCAGCAGCCATTGCATCGAGCGGCGTGCGGCCGAGCATGCGGCGACACGACGCTCGGCGGTGCTGCCGAAGCGCAGCGATGCACGCGCGCCTTCGGCCGATGCAGTCGCCAGCGTCTGCTGTGCGGCCATGATCATCACCCCGGAAAAGGTGAGCATCAGCAGCGGAAGGAAGCCGAGCATCATCATCAGTGCGTACTCGATGGTGATGACGCCGCGTTGGGATCGGATCGTCTTCATGGCAGTACTCCCTGGCTCGAGGCCGCGACCCAGCCGATGGCGGCGAAGGCGAGATAGGCGGCATAGGGGATGCCCTGGCGTCCCTGGCGGGCGAGATGCATGCCTCGGATGACCGGGCGCGCCTGCCAGTGCGCGCTCCATCGCGCGCAGTGCAGTTGCAGGCGTGGCGATACCCAGGGCATCAGCCGTCGTGTGCTGACCACCAGCACCGCGTGCAGGCCTGCCACCAGGCTTGCGGCGATCCAGATCGGCAGCAGGGCGTTCCAGCCCAGCAGCAACCCCAGCACGGCGAAGAACTTGACGTCACCGGCGCCCATCCAGCCGAGCGCGTAGAACGGCAGCAGCGATGCCAGCCCCAGCGCGGCGCCCAGCAGGTGGCCCCACCATGGCAGGTGCGGGCCGGAAAACTGACCGGCGACAATCAACGGGAGGGCAAGCGCGCACGCTCCGACCAGCCAGGCATTGGGGACACGGCGGGCGTACAGATCGCTGATCGCGATGCGCAGGCTCAAACCCATGGCCAACAGCCCCAGTAACGTCATCCCACACCCTCAGCGTCCATCAATGGACCGTTTCTGTTTCAGCACTTTCAGTTCTTTCAGCGATCCGCAGCCGCGGCCGCGTGGGCCGCGTGCGGATTCTGACGGCAGGATTTACGGGCCGACGCCTGCCGCCTTGTTAGCCAGGCCGGTCAGGTTTTCGAAGAGCTTCCCGAAGAAGTCGGTGATCTCTTCGGGGCCAATGGCAATGATCACGCCAGCAATAACCGCCGCCAGCAGGCCATATTCCAGCGCGGTCACGCCGTCTTCTTCGTTGAGGAACTTGCGGATCGATGCGTTCATGACGGTTGTCTCCCTATACCAGTCAGGTTTACGTGTATTACCCAGGTTGAATGGGCGCCCGGCTCCGCCGGGTCCATCCATGGACCCCCGCCATCCTGGCAGGGGGACATGGCGGGACAGTCCCGCCATGGTCAATCAACGTGATCCCTGTCGCCGGGGGCAGCCTGCACACGAGCGCCATCGCGCGGCGTCCTGTCGCGGGTCAGCTGTGTGCGGGTGGTGTGCATCTGCATGTTTCCCCCTGGATGAGGCCGATGTTGCGTGGCCGGATCACCATGGCATCGACTCTTGCCCGAATGGCGCGGTGCCGCAAGCCAAATCAATATGCAAATTCGGCAGAAAGCCATTTTCGCGTGAAGAAAAACGGCCGTTCATGTGAAGGAAAAACGTTACCAGACAAATCCGTTCATTTGGATCGAGAAAATCGCCGGGAAGCCTTGCCGCATGCGAATTTCGTGCCATTCGCGGATACATTTCGAAAGGCTGAACATTAATGGTTTACGTAATGCATCACTGTTTACGGACGCGCATTTACACGCAATACTCCAACGCAATCGAAACGTACCCGAGGCGGCCGGCTGCATTGCAGGCAGGGCTCGCTACGGCACGATGAATGGATTGCGGCGCGCGCCCTGTCAGGCAGTGGGGGCGGCGGATACGGACTCATGGGGGACGACACTGTCATGGAAGGTGGGGTGGGCGATATCGAAGGCGGCCAGCTCGACGACGGCGAACTCCGGTCGATCGACCTGGCGACGCTGAGCGGTGTGCTTCGCGTCTGCGATGTGGAACTGCTGCTGCTCGACGGCAACGGGCCCAAGGCTGCCTTCTCTTCGCGGGTGCACGATGAAGCGCTGTTCTGCAGCATCACCTGCGGCTTCCATTGCCGTGGGCGCTTCATGCTGCCGCCGGACTGGGCGATGCTCGGCTTCGTGCATGCCACCGATGCAGTGCAGAGCTGGTGCCACGGCGTGCCGATGGTGGCGGGCATGTCGTTCACGGTGCTGCCTGAAGGCATCAGTGAGTTCACGCTCAGCGCTGGCACCCAGATCACCGTCATGCTGCTGCCGGTGGCGCGGGTGCAGCGCAAACTCACCGAGCTGAGCCTGCGCAGCACGCCACCGGCCGGCCAGGCCCTGAGCCTGGTGCAGCTGCCCGTCGACAGCCAGGCGCTGGCCAACCATTACCTGCAGCTGCACGCGCAGCTTGGGCAGGGTGCGGCACTGCAGCCGGAAGAGACCGACCGCCTGCTGCACGAACACATCCAGGCGCTGCTCGCGGCCGGGCCTGCCGATCGCCCCGGCTTCACCCGCGCGCGGCGGACGCATTACCTCATCGCGCAGCGCGCCGAGAACTTCATGCGCCTCAACCTGCGGCGCAACATCTACATGAATGAAATCTGTGATGCGGCCGGCGTCAGCGAACGTGGCCTGCGCTACGCGTTCGAGGATCTGTTCGGCGTGTCGCCCAACCGTTACCTGTCGATGCTTCGTCTGTGCGCCGCCTGCCGAAGCCTGTCGATGGCCGACTCCAGCCGCCGCTCGGTCAAGGCCATCGCACTCAGTTGCGGTCTGTGGGATCTCTCCCGCTTTGCCGACAACTACCGCAAGGTGTTCGGCGAACTGCCGCGCGACACGTTGATGCGCTCGCCGGCACAGATGGGCCAGCCGGCCTGAAACAGGCGCTCTGCCGAATCTGCATATCCGCCTGCCGAATCCGCCCGTGGCTTTGCCGGAATGCGCGATTGCCCTGCCGGAATGAAGTGCCCCACCCGCGTTGAAGACGCTGAAATATCAGTCACGTGCCAACCGGCATGCCCACTGGATTTCAAGTCGTTCGTCAACGGGGGAAGTGCTCATGAACCGCATTTACCGGCGTGTATGGAACCGCCAGCTCAACGCTCTTGTTGTGGCCTCGGAACTGGCCACCGGCGATGGTGGAGCGACCACGCTCCGCGATCCGCAATCGAAACTGCTGGTGCCCAGCGCATTGGCCCTTGCACTGCTGAGCGTCCTTGCCAGCGGCACCGCTGCCGCCAGTGAGGCCAACCAGTCGCTGCGTGACCTGCAGGCGCTGGCGGCCAAGTACACCCAGACCATGCCGGTCAAGGTGGATGCGGAAGTGGCACTCGCCGCCGCTGCGCGCCAGGCACAGACCAGCCCGGCCATCAGTACCGATGCACGCATCGGCCTGCAGCTGAGCACCACCGGCATGCCGGTCGTGCGCGATGTGCTGCCGGCCACCGTCAAGGTGTCGCTGGGTGCGGGCAACAGGCCGCAGCAGGTAGCTGCACCGGCCGTGGCCGCCGATGTGCGCGCTTCGGTCGGGCTGGGCAGCAGCACCCGTGTCGACACCGCGCTCGCTGCGCAGCTGGCGCCGCAGGCACAGGCACCGCTGGCACTGTCCACCACCGCCGCCGCCAAGGCGCACGTAGGCGTGGCAGGTACGCAGGTTGCCGGTCTCGATACCAAGGCTGCCGTTGCCGCCAATGTTGCGGCGACGCCGACCACTTCGCTGTCCGGCCTGAAGGCCGCGGTCGATGGCCAGGTCGATGCGAAGCTGGCGCTGGCCGGCCATGCCATCGAAGGCCAGGGCCAGGTCGGCGCGACGGCGTCGGCCATGCTGCCGGCGAAGGAAGAGCTGCCGGGTGAGACCGAGGATCGTGCACTGACCGCCGGGCTCGATGGCTCCGTCGCGGGCAAGGTGCGCGTGCTCGGCCCCGATGGCGAAGCTGTCATTGCCGACCGCAACCTGAAGCTGGCCGGCACCTCGGTGGTGGGTGCGCAGACCAGTTCGCTGGGCCTTGGCGGCCTGCTCACCGGCGTCGGCAGTGCGCTGGGCGGGGTCGGCGGCGCTGTCGGCAGCCTGGTCAACGGCGATCTGAACGGCACGGTCGGCAACCTTGGCGGTGCGGTGGGTGGCCTGCTCGGCAACACCCTGGGCGGGCTCGGCCTGACCCAGCCGTCGCCGATCCCGGCAGACAGCCCGAAGGCCCCGGTGGCCGTCGACCGCAATGCCGGTGTCATCGTCGGCACCGGTGGCCTGGTCGGTGGTCTCAGCTCATTGATCGGCCCGACCACCGCCAGCCTGTTCGGTGGCACCGGCTACCTGACCAACGGCAACCTCAATGTCAGCACCGCCAACGTCATGCAGACGTATTCGACGGTCAACCTGCTGGGCATTCCGCTGGTCAACGCCACCCCGGTCGGCACCACGCTGAATGGCCTGGGCGGTGCGGTCACCGGCGGCAACTCGCATCTCACCCTGATCGGTGGCGTGACGTCGGACAGCTACATCTACAACATCAACAACGGCAACCCGGGCGGCCTGCTCGGCCTGTTGTTGCCGGACCAGGCGCCGGACTGGGCAGCCAAGTGCCTGGACATCGGCCTGGCCAACATCTCCTGCTGGGCGGTCAACCCGGCACAGGACTACCAGGTGCTGATGGGTGACGGCGCTTATGCCAATGGCTCGCGGGAAGTGGTGATCGGCGCCAACGCGCGTCACGAACTGCCCCAGGTCGATGCCAGCATCGCCTTCCCCGGCAACGGCACCAACGATCCGACCAACCCCACCGGCGTGCCCACCGCCGACTACGCCGCGCGCATGGGCCATTCGGTGATCGTCGGCGACAGCGCCGTCGGCACCGCCAACGGGCAGACCCTGCTCGGTGCCGAGGCCACCTCGAACCAGGCCAACTCGGTGGCCCTGGGCTACCGCTCGGCCGCACTGCGTGGGGCGCAGGCCAGCTACACCGCCTTCGGCCTGACCGCTGCGCAGGTGTCCGCCGGTGAAGTGTCGGTGGGCAGTGCCGACGGTGGCGAACGGCAGATCACCAACCTCGCGGCGGGTAGTGCCAACACAGATGCGGTCAACGTCGCGCAGCTGCGGGGCGCGATCAGCCAGATCGATGCGCTCGGCGACGTCGCCGTCACCTACGACCTCGACGAAGCCGGTGACCCGGATTACCGCCGCGTCACCCTGGGCAACGGGACCGGCACCACCACGCTGTCCAACCTGGCGGCGGGCGCGATCAGCGCCGGCAGCACCGAAGCGGTCAACGGCAGCCAGCTGTTCACCAGCAACGATGCGATCACGCGCTTCTTCGGCGGCCGCACCGCCTTCGATCCGGCCACCGGCGCCTTCACCGCGCCGCTGTTCGAGATCAGCACCATTTCCGATGACGGCGCCATCGCGCAGGGCGCCTACGAGAACGCCACCGATGCCTTCAACGCGGTCGATGGCTCGCTGGTCAACCTCAACACGCAGATCAACGACATCCGCAACGGCGGCACCAAGTACCTGCGGGTGAACTCCACCGGCGTGGAAGCCGTGGCCACCGGCGCCGACTCCATCGCCGTGGGCAGCAACGCGCAGGCCAACGCCGCCAACAGCATCGCCGTCGGTGCAGGCAGCCTGGCAGACCGTGACAACACCGTCTCCGTCGGCGCCGCCGGTGCGGAACGGCAGATCACCCACGTGGCCGCGGCCACCGAGGCGACCGATGCGGTCAACCTGGGCCAGCTGCAGGCATCGGAGGAGGGCGCGCTGCGCTATGACCTCAACGCCGATGGGAGCGTGGACTACGCCAGCGCGACGCTGGGGCAGGGCGGTACCGCCACCACGCTGCGCAACCTGGGCCCGGGCGAGGTCAGCGCGCTCAGCAGCGAGGCCATCAACGGTGCGCAGCTGTTCGCCGCCAATCAGACCGTGGCCACCCATCTGGGCGGCGGCGCAGCGGTCGATGCCAACGGCGGGGTCACCGCGCCCACCTACACCATCAACAATGTGGCCGCCAACGGCACCATCAGCCAGGGCAGCTACAACGACGTGGGCAGTGCCTTCGATGCGGTGAGCAACTCGCTGGCCAACGTGGTCGACCAGACCGACGAACTGGACATGCGTGCGGTGAAGTACGATGTGGATGCAAACGGCGACATGATGGATTCGGTCACCCTCAGCGGCACCGGCGGCGCAGCGGTGCGGCTGACCAACGTGGCAGCCGGCAGCATCCAGGCGGGCAGCAGCGATGCCATCACCGGCGACCAGCTGTTCGCCACCCATGCCACCATCGCCAACTACTTCGGCGGCAGCACCACCTACGACGGCGCCACCTCGCAGTGGACCGCCCCGTCCTTCAGCATCTCCAGCATCGCCACCGACGGCAGCATCTCGCTCAACGACTACAGCAACGTCACGGCCGCGTTCTCGGCGGTCGATGGTTCGCTGCGCACGCTCAACCAGCGCATCCTCAACGGCAGTGCCAGCCCCTACCTGGCGGTCAATTCGGCCGCTGCCGCCGCCACCGCGACCGGCGATGAAGCCGTGGCGGTCGGCCCGCAGGCCAGCGCAGCCGGTGCCTCCAGCGTGGCGGTCGGCAACGGTGCCAGCGCCAGCGCCGACAACAGCGTGGCCCTGGGCAGCGGCTCGGTCGCCAGCGTCGGCGCACAGACCGGCTACACCGGTGCCTACGGCGCGGCTGGTGGCAGCAATTCGGCCGGTGAAGTGTCGGTGGGCAGCAGCGGTGCCGAGCGCAAGATCACCAACGTGGCCGACGGCTCCGATGACCACGATGCGACCAACGTGGGCCAGCTGAACAACGGCGTGAACTACGCGATCGACCAGTCCAAGGCCTACACCGACCAGAAGATCCAGAACATCACCAACGTGGCCGGCAGCTTCCGCGCCAACAACAGCAACAACCTCGCCGACCCGGCCGCGACCGGTGCCAACTCCGCCGCCGGTGGTGCCGGTTCCACCGCCGCCGGGGCCAACTCCACCGCATTGGGCAACGGCGCGCAGGCGCAGGCCGACAACTCGGTGGCACTGGGCGCCGGCTCTGTCGCCGACCGTGCCAACACCGTGTCGGTGGGCGCTGCCGGTGCCGAGCGCCAGGTGGTCAACGTGGCCGACGGTACCCAGGCCACCGACGCGGTCAACGTGCGCCAGCTGCAGGCCTCGCAGCAGGGCACGTTGCGCTATGACACTACCACCAACGGCGATACCAACTACAACAGCGTCACCCTTGGCAGCAGCACCAGCGGGCCGACCACGGTGCGCAACGTTGCGGCCGGTACGGCGGGCACCGACGCGGTCAACGTCGACCAGCTGCGCGCCGGCATGTCGCAGACCCTGGACTGGTCCAAGGCCTACACCGACGAGCGCATGGGCGGCTTCGAGCGCGAACTGCGCAAGACCGACAACCGTGCCTCGGCCGGCATTGCCTCGGCGATGGCCACCGCAGCGCTGCCGCAGCCCAGTGAAGCGGGCCGCAGCATGGCCTCGTTCGCGGCGGGCAGCTACAACGGCGAATCCGGCATGGCCCTGGGCATTTCCGGTGTCTCCGAGGGCGGCCGCTGGATCTACAAGTTCAGCGGTTCCACCAACACCCGTGGCGAAGCCGGCGTAGCCGTCGGCGCCGGCATCCAGTGGTAAGTGCCCGGGCCGGGCTGCCCGTCAGCCCGGCCGTGCCCACCACATCGACAGGGGGAATCCCAATGACGTTCCAACGCACTTCGCGCCCCGGCCCGTTCGCCGCGTCGCTCGTCCTGGTCCTGGCCACCGGCCTGCTGGCCGGTTGCCGCAGCACCGCACCCGCCGGCGACGCGCCGGTCGCCGACACACTGGTCAGCTTCCCCGAAGCCAGCAAGGCATCGCTGAAGGAAGGCACCTATCCCGACGTCGCAGACCTGCGCCGTTTCGCCCCCGGCATGAGCAAGCGCCAGCTGTACGCGCTGCTCGGCACGCCGCACTTCAACGAAGGCATGTGGGGCGTGCGCCAGTGGAACTACCTGTTCAACTTCCGCACCGCCCAGGGCGCGGAGTACTTCACCTGCCAGTTCCAGGTGCAGTTCGATGGCAAGGGCATCGCCCAGGCCGGGCACTGGAAGCCGCAGGCCTGTGCGGCCGTGCTGGATCCACCCGCGCCGCCGCCGGTGGCCGCGGCACCGGCACCGTTGCCGGCCCAGCCGCTGCGCCTGTCGGCCGATGCGCTGTTCGGCTTCGACAGCGACGTGCTCAGCCAGGCCGGCCAGTCGGCGGTGCAGGGCGTGCTTGCACAGGTGCGTGAAGCCAGCCAGGTGCAGTCGATCCAGGTGGTCGGCTACACCGATCGTATCGGCGGCGCCGACTACAACCAGCGGCTGTCGCAGCGACGTGCCGAGTCGGTGCGGGTGGCGCTGGTGCAGGGCGGGGTGCCTGCACAGACCATCAGCGCGGAAGGACGCGGCGCCGCCGACCCCCTCGTGCAGTGCACGCAGCAGAACCAGCGCGAACTGATCGCGTGCCTGGCCCCGAACCGCCGCGTGCAGATCGCCGGCACCGCCCGGCGCGACTGAGTGCCTCGCCGGCCCTGCCGGCGCCCGTGTTTCCCCCCTGATCCGCCGGCCGGCGTGGATGCGTCTCCCCCGTCATCTCCGTCCGCCGGCGGGCCAGGTTTTTTCCATGGTGCGCGCGATGAATGCCCAATTCCTGCCCTTGTCCATGAAGACGGAAACCACAGTCAGCGTGTATGGCCAGCTCGGCAACCATTCGGTGGTGCGCATTCCCGGCCGGCGCCTGCCGGGCCTGATCCTGCAGGCCGACACCGTGGCCGGGTTCCTCACCCAGCTGCAGGACGCCCAGGCCTGCCTGCGCAGCGGGCGCGCGCAGCGTGCCGACGCAGAGTTGGACATGCTGATCGACACGCTGCAGCAGTGGTACGCATTGATCGAATCACGCCTGGCCGACGCCGGCGAAGCGCTGTAGCGGTCGCGGGTTCTGCCATCCACGCATGGCGTGGATCTACTGAACCAACCGGGTCCGTGGCAGTAGATCCACGCCATGCGTGGATGAAGGTCAATCGCTGTCTTCGACGCGCTCGCCCATCAGTTCGCGCTGGCGCTTGTCCAGCTCCTCGGCGTAGCGCTTGCGTACGAAGGCTTCGGAAACTACGCCCAGCACCTGGCCATCGCTGGCCACCACCGCCAGTTCGTCGGCCTGGGTCTGGTCGAAGCGCTGCATCACCGCCACCACGTTGGCGTTGGCGGCCAGTGCGACGTCGCGGTTCTCGGCGTAGTCGCCCACCACCGCGTCCGGCTTCACGCCGTCGCCGTACATGCGCGGAATCTGCACGATGCCGGCGTAGTGCCCTTCGCTGTCGACCAGGATCACGCGGCCGCCGGAACCCAGCGGGAAGCGCTGGCGGAACGAGGCCGTGTCCAGGTCGGCGGGTGTGGTGGCCACGCCCTTGCGCATCATCCGCCCGGCATTGAGGTTCTGCACCCAGCCCACGTCGCGTGCGCTTTTGATGGTCTCGCCGCGCAGGTGCATGCGCCAGGTCGAGAACGAGTAGCCGAACCACTGCCGCACCAGGGTGCTGGACACCAGCACCGCGCTCATCACCACACTGGTCAGCAGGAAGTCGTGGGTGCCTTCCAGCACCAGCATGGCCATGGTCATCGGTGCGCCGACCACGGCGGCGGCGAGTGCGGCCATGCCGGCCAGCGCGGCCGAGGTGGCATCGATCACCGGCACGCCGGTGGCCATTGTCAGCAGGCCGGCAAACAGCGCGCCCACCAGCGTGCCCATGAACAGCGAGGCGAAGAACAGGCCGCCACGGAAGCCGAAGCCCAGCGAGATGCCGGAGGCCAGGCACTTGAGGGTCAGCAGGGCGCCGATCCAGATCAGCGGCAGGTGGGTGGTCAGGTCCAGGTGCAGGGCGCCGTGGCCGGAGGACAGCACCTGCGGGCTGGCCATCGCCAGCGGAATCAGCAGCAGTCCACCCAGCACCGGCCGGCCCCACAGCGGCAGCGGGCTGCGCTTGACCGTGCCCTCGATCGAGGCGATCAGCCGCATCACCAGGATGCCGACCATCGCGCAGCAGCAGCCGAGCAGGCCGTAGATGGCGTAGTCGGCGGCGCGCACGTCGATGGTGGACGCGGCCGGCAGCAGGTAGGCGTCGATGCCGGCCTGGTCGGCCACGAAGGCGCCGGCCAGCGCGGCCACGGCCACCGGGGCCAGCGCGGCCGGGGTGTAGGCGCCGATGACGATCTCGAAGGCATAGAAGGCACCGGCCAGCGGTGCGCCGAAGGCGGCGGCGATGGCGCCGGCCGAGCCGGCACCGACCAGGATGCGCACGTCGTTGCGGCGCAGGCGCATCACCCGGCCCAGCTGCGAGCCGCTGCCAGCGCCCATCTGCGTGTACGACGCCTCCAGCCCGACCGAGGCGCCGCAGCCGTTGGAGATCAGGGTCTGGGTCAGCACGATCAGGTTGTCGCGCATCGACATGCGGCCGCCGTGCAGGGCGTTGGCTTCCACCGCATCGAGCAGGGGGCGCTTGAGGCGGGTGGCGGCCAGCGCGACCAGGCCGACCAGCAGGCCGCCCAGCGGCAGCACCAGCAGGGCGGTCCACGGCAGCGAGGGCAGGGAGCTCAGCCGGATGCCTTCATCCAGGCCGTACAAGGCGGCCTGCAGCCAGCGTGCGATGCCCGATTGCAGCAGGGTCAGGCCGCCGGCGAGCAGCCCGACCACCAGGGCGAGGGCGATGAACCACAGGTCGCTGCCGCGCAGGCGCAGGCGCAGGCCCTGGAACGCCAGATGCAGGCGTGATGGCGAAGCGTGGGAGGACATGGTGGCGGCATGATACGCCGCCACCGTGATCGCTGCCCTCACCGCATCGGGCGGCTGGGGGGCTTAGAAGCGGTAGCGGCCCTGCACGTAGAAGGTGCGCGGCGCGGCCACCATGCGCCCGGCGTTGCCGTCGACATTGCGGGTGTACCAGCGCTTGTCGGCCAGGTTGTTCACGCCCAGCGCGATCTCGCTGTCACCCAGGCCCGGCACCTGCCAGGCCACCTGCGCGTTCAACAGGCGCACGCCCGGCACCCGGCCCACGCGCGCATCGGCGCTCTCGGCCCAGGTGTTGGCGGCATCGGAGAACTGCCCGCTCTGGTGCGTGCTGGAGACGTTGAACGTCCAGGCGGCAATGGCGTAGCGGGCGCCGATGCTGTCGGTGTCACGCGAGTAGAACGGCACGTCCAGGCCGCGGTTGTCGCCGGACTGCTGGATCGCCTTGGTCCAGGTGTAGTTGGCGTACAGCTCCAGGCCGGCCAGCGCGCTGTCCTCGGCGAAACGGTACTCCAGCGCGCTTTCCACGCCCTTGTGGTCGGTGGCGCCGATGTTCTGGAAGGTTGGCGGGGTGATGCCCGGCACCTGCTGGATCTGGTTGTCGAAGCGCATCTTGAACACGGTCACTTCCGCGCGCAGGGCGCCGTCCTGCCAGCGCGCACCCAGTTCGGTGGTCTTGGCCACTTCCGGGTTCAGCGGGTTGCTGGCGGTCTGCGAGTTCAGCTGGATGTTCTGCACCGGCCCGAACGAGGTGGTGTAGTTGCCGAACACGGTCAGCTGCGGGGTCAGCAGGTAGGCGATGTTGATCGACGGCAGCGCCTTGTCGTTGCGGCTGCTGAAGGTGGCGCCGCCACCGGCCTGGCGGCGGTCCATGTCGATCCATTCCATGCGCACGCCCGGGGTGATGCGCCACTGGCCGACGGCGATGCGGTCGTCCACGTAGAACGCATGCGCGTCGGTGGCGTTGTCGAAGCGGGTGATCGCACTTTCCACGCCGGTGCGGCGGACCACGGTGTAGCTGCGGTCGTTGCCACGCTCGCGCAGGAAGCGGTAGCCGGCGGTGATGTCATGTACGGTGCTGCCCCAGCGCAGGCGCTGGGTGTAGCGCGGCTCGATGCCGAGCACGCGGTAGTCGCGCGGCTGCACGGTCAGCTGGGTGTTGGCGGCGTTGATCAGCGAGCTGGCGCGGTTGCTCTCGTTGTAATACGCCAGCACCTCAAATTCGCTGTCGGCCGACAGGGTGTTGGTGTAGCCCAGGTCGATGCCGGTGCGGTGGCCCTTCCAGAAATCGGTGGGGCGGGTGTTCTGGAACGGATCGGCCTCGTACTGGGCGCGGGTCAGGCCGCCCGGGGTCAGCGAGCGCACATCGTAGTAAGACAGCTTGGCGCGCAGCTCCTGCTGCGCGTCGATGGCATAAGCGAACTTCAGCGCCAGGTCGTCGAAGCGGTCGTCGCTGCCTTGGCGCCAGCCGCGGCCGTCCTGGCCGGAATACAGCAGGGCCATGCCCAGGCCGTTGTCGGCGGTGCCGCCGAGGAACGCGTTGTACTGGGTGCTGTCGCCGCCACCGTGGTCGTTGGCGCTGTAGCGCACGCCCGCTTCGCCGTGCAGGCCGGCCTCGGTGGGGATGGCGCGGGTGCTGAAGTTGATGATGCCGCCGACGTTCTGCGGCCCGTAACGCACTGCACCGCCGCCGCGCACCACGTCGATGGACTCGATGTTGGACAGGCTGGTCGGGGCGAACGACAGCTGCGGCTGGCCATACGGCGCCACCGCCAGCGGCACGCCGTCAAGCAGCACGGTCGAGCGCGGCGAGTAACGGCCGGTCAGGCCGCGCACGCCGATGTTCAGCGAGACCGAGCTGCCGGCGGTTCCGGAGTTGTCGGTGACCTGCACGCCCGGGATGCGGCGCATGGCATCGCCGATGCTGGCCGCGCCGCTGGCGTCGATGCGCTGGCGGTCGACCACGGTGCGCGCGCCGGCAAAGCTCTTCACGCTGTCGTGCAGGCCGGTGCCCAGCCAGCTGCCGGAGACCTGGATGCTGTCCAGGGTGGTGGCACTGTCCTGCGCGAAGGCGGTGGCGGACAGGCACAGGCTGAGGGCGGCGGCCAGGGGCAGGCGGGCCGGGGGCAGGATTCGGAAGTACATGGAGGCGGGCGCGGAAGGGTCGTAAATGAGAATTATTGCTGATTCCATTCGCCAATGGAATGCACCTTTGGAGGGTTGCGGATGAACGGCGGCGGAGGGCGGTGCTAGAGTGGGCGATTGCTTCCTGACTGCCGAGATCTGCCATGTCCACTGCTGCTTTCTACCCCGTCGGAACCCCTGGCCAGCCGTGGGGCACGGCGGAGCGGGAGCAGTGGCGCGGCCGCCAGCAGCGCCTGCGCCGCTATGACGAGGAAGTGCTGCCGCGCATCGAGGCCCTGGCTGACCGCTTCGACAAAGTGGCCTATGGCCAGCTGGACTACGCCGGCGAGACCTACACCCTGTACGCGCTGCGCAGCCGCGGCTGGAACCCGTCGCTGCCGGCGGCGCTGGTCACCGGCGGCGTGCATGGCTATGAAACCAGCGGCGTGATGGGCGCGCTGGACTTTCTCGAACAGCACGCGGCCGACTACGCGGGCAAAGCCAACCTGCTGGTGGCGCCGTGCGTGAACCCGTGGGGTTTCGAGCGCATCAACCGCTGGAACTACGATGCCATCGACCCGAACCGCAACTTCCGCGCCGATGGTCCGGCCCGCGAATCGACGGCGGTCATCGAGCTGATCGCCCCGTACAAGGGCCAGTTCGTGCTGCACATCGACCTGCACGAGACCACCGACAGCGACGAGAGCGAGTTCCGCCCGGCGCTGGCCGCGCGCGATGGCAAGCCGTTCGAGCCGGGCCTGATCCCCGATGGCTTCTACCTGGTCGATGACA